>OLOX01000030.1_pt1 | contig 118391 bp, 92 predicted proteins | sample 1672091 | NCBI WGS metagenome assembly OLOX01 (sample SAMEA3136644, study PRJEB25190) | human gut metagenome | reverse complement strand
CATGCCTTGGTTACCATAATATCGTCTCTCCGAGACTCATAACCATCTCACCCTCGTCACCCCACACTGCGTGTGGGGTTCCTGATAATCCCCGGCCCTCCGGCCCTCCGAGGCGGCCACACCTACGTCCTCTCCCGCACGCGTCCGACAGGACGCGGATTTACCAGTAACCGGGTACGCCGTAGCCCCGCGGAGGCGTGCCCGGAGAGAGCCGGAATGAGATGTGGCGTCCGGGAGGACGCCGATTTACCCCCTCGCGCAAATAGCATCCTCACGGACACCACCCCCCTAATGCAAACTAATGTTAAATTTACTTTCAAAACTACAAATTCTCAAAATAAACACTTATCTTTGCCAAACTAATCCTCCCGCAGAAGCCCGCATGGGTAAGCGGGAGGGTCAGTGACATAACATTAGAAAGCGTTTATCCGCGCTGATTCTTGACAGTCTTAAATTCTCGCAAAATTTATGTCAAAGTCAAGGATTGAGCAACGGTAGATGCCCGTGGATATGTGATTATCTTGCCTACGGCATGATATTTCGGGAGAAATATAGCCGTATGCGTTGATTGCATATACAAGCGTGGGCTTCTGCGTTGCCGTCCGACTTTGACAGGGCAATGCGAGAAGCCTAAGACTGTAGGACGGTAACAGATACAGATTCCTACGCTTTTTTCGTAAAACCACAAACGCCAACGAGAGGATGACCGAGGCAAATTGAAGAAATGGATTTCAAATTTCCAGACCATTATGAATTAGGGGTACTCAATGGCGATGACCTCATATTCTTCTACTATGACATTGGCCTTGACAATCTACAAGGCTGGCCAGCAGCCTACGATTGGGACAAGGTACTCGAGGAATTTAAAGATCGTGTAGATATCACTGCATGCGCAAAATCTGATATTCCCGCCCAGCTTGAAGATAACAAAATTCGTTTCACAGTATCTTCACAAGATTCGGGGTCAGAAGCGTCTGCTTTTTTTAGACACCTTAGAAATGCATTCTCTCACTACAGAATTACGCGACAGGGGGATTGGTTTTTCATAACAGACTATAACGAGAAGAGCAAACCGATGTATAAATCAATGTATGGTAAAATAAGTAGCTCTTTGCTGAAAGAGTTCTGTTCTCGTTTTTTCGATGCCCGCGAAAAAATTTTAAACGACGCAGAGAATGCTAACAACCTCTTAAACAAATAAACTTCAAATGAAACCAATCATTCAAAAACTTGTGACATTGACAGCCATGTTGCTGTCAATGCTCACCGCCTCGGCGTATGACTTCGAGTATAACGGAATGTATTTCAACATCATCTCGACAGCCGACCTCACTTGCGAAATAACTTACAAGGATGGCAACTACAATACCTATGCCGGAAACGTCACCATCCCTTCGGAGGTTGAGTATAAAGGACGCACCTTGACTGTGACAAGGATACAGGATGCCTTCCGTGATTGCATCAATCTGACCTCTGTCACAATCCCCAATTCGGTGCCAGTGATTAGCGGATTCAGTAATTGCACCAGCCTGACATCGGTTAACATTCCCAATTCCGCGACTGATATTTTCTCATACGCATTCGAAGGTTGCACCAGCCTGACAGCAGTCAACATCCCCAATTCGGTGACTATTATTAGCGCCTATGCTTTCAGTGGCTGTAGCAGCCTGACAACGGTCAATATCCCCAATTCGGTGACTAATATTGGCTGGTCTGCTTTCGCCGGCTGCAGCAGCCTGACATCAGTCAACATCCCCAATTCGGTGACAGAAATTGACGCCTCGGCTTTCGCCGATTGCAGCAACCTGACAGCGGTCAACATTCCAAATTCAGTGATCTGGATTGGAGCGGGCGCGTTTTATAATTGTTCACAATTGAGTCAGGTAATATTTGAAAAAGGAGAGAAAGAGTTATTCCTCCAGTTTCGCGGTGGTTACCAGGAAATGTTTTCTGAAGATGAAATCCTGACTGACATTACTATTGGAAGGAATATAAGAATACAACGTAATAATAATAATGTATGGGAAGGTTTTCGAGACAAACTGAATCTTGAATATATCACAAACCTGACTTTCCTTGATGATGTCAACATCGAAAATTTCTTTACGTACAATGACTATTCCGGCACCCTTGTCAACCTTACAATAGGAAAGAATGTTGCGAATTATCCATATAGTCTTGAACAATACTCTAATTTGCAGACAATAACGCTAAAAGATCCGGTTCCTCAGAGATGCCCAAAATTTGTAACCAAGCAGTACACGGATATGATAATCTACGTCCCGAAAGGTTCTCTCTCTGCCTATCAGAATGCCTATGGCTGGGAGAATTTCTGGGATATACGCGAAGGAGAGTATTCAGGAATCGAGGATACGGCTGTTACCCCCGCGAAGACGGAGGTCGGACGATACGATCTGCAGGGCCGCAAGGTTGGCGAGGATTATCGCGGCATGGTGATAGTCCGCTTCTCGGATGGCTCTGTAAAGAAGACAATAGTGCGGTAATATATCGAGGTTTCCTGTGATAGGAAGCTCCGGTCATGAATGTTAGACTGACCGCCGGAGGTCTCGGGTCTCACCCCGGGACCTTTTTTATTAAAGAAGGTGAGGCAGCATCATATGCAGCCTTCGGCATGACATCCGGACGTCGGAGAGGTCATGCCTTGGTTACCATAATATCGTCTCTCCGAGACTCATAACCATCTCACCCTCACTACCCCACACTGCGTGTGGGGTTCCTGATAATCCCCGGGCCTCCGGCCCTCCGAGGCGCCCACACCTACGGCCTCCCCACGCGTCCTTGCGGACGCCATTCCGACAGAAGCGGAGGATACACTTACAGGGGCCGCGCTCAGGTGCGGGCCGGGGTATGTTCAATTACCTATGGATGCACACAACCTTTCCACCCTCCGGGTTGTTAGTATGTAAGACAACAACAAAAACACGTTATAACACTATGGCAACAAGCACAAAGAAAAGCATCCGCGGCACCCGGACCGAGAAGAATCTGGTCGCTGCGTATATGAGCGAGTCTTCTGCATATACACGCTATACATTCTATAGCCAGCAGGCCACAAAAGAGAATTATTTCCCTATCGCCAAGGTTTTTGACGAGACAGCCGCCAACGAGCTCCATCACGGCAAGGTATTCTTCAAGTTCCTCGAAGGTGGCCAGGTGCCCGTGACACTCGAGGTCGACGCGGGCATTATCGGTGACACCGCCTCAAACCTGCAGACTGCCGCCAACGAGGAGATGACCGAGGGTGTCGAGCAGTACACCGAGGCCGCAAAGGTTGCCGACGAAGAGGGATTCCCCGAGATTGCAGAACATTTCCGCTCCATCGCCGAGATTGAGAACCATCACCGCATGCGTTTCCTCCACTATCTCGAGCAGGTCAAGAACGGCACCGTATGGAAGCGCGACAAACCCATCCAGTGGCAGTGCCTCGTGTGCGGCTACATCTACGAGGGCACCGAGCCCCCCAAGGTATGTCCGGCATGCGACCATCCCTATCAGCATTACATGGCCCTCGACTACGAGCTCTGAAAGATATCAGACTGAACACGCCCCCGTTCGCCGTCATCCCGACAGTGAACGGGGCTTTTTCATGTCAAAGCCTGCGCACACCACCGGCCGAGACATGATATGCCTCTGCGACCGCGCCGAGCAGCGGGGCATCGTCGGTGAGGTCGTCGCTCACAGCGGCGGTCAGCGTCAGCCCACGGGCAGCGGCATAGGTGGCGACGCGGCGCAGCTTCTCGTCGCCACGGCACTCCGTGCGCCCGGGATTGGTGGCGGCGTCCATATCCGTAGCCACGAAATCGCCCTGCCACAGCAGTCTCACATACTGCGCGGGGGCGGCTGTGGCAAGAAGCACCTCATATCCTCCCTCCCGCAGACGCCCTATCAGGGCATCCACATCGGCGCGGCGCCGACAGCCTGCCTCGCGGGCAAACCGCCGTGCCAGCCCGGGAGTATGGCGGATGCGGCCAAAGATGCCGAACTTCATGGTGCGGTGGCTCACAAGCCCGAGCCGACGCAGCGCGAGCATCCCGAGGGTATAACCAAGCGCGCCCACACGCCATCCGCGCATCATCTCGCCGATGGCCGCACGGATATACAGGTGCAGGGTGTTGCCGTCGACGAGGGTTCCGTCGAGGTCTACGGCCACCAGCGGCCTTGGGGGTGTCTGTGTACCGGGCGTCATATCTGTCTGTAATCCTTAGACCAGGGGAAACGTATCAGCACCCCCTCGCGCCACAGGGCGTGGTCAGGCGTGGCGAGCGGATGGCGGGTGGTGACGGTAAGGGCAACCGAGCGCACCTCCCTGTCACCCGCAACACTCCCGACGGCATCGAGCACGGCACGCAGTGTGGCGCCCGAGTCAACGGCATCGTCGACCACCAGCACCCTCTGCGCGCCCGCTATGGCAGCGGCGACATCGGGGGGGAGGGTCAGTGGCAACACGCGCGCGGGGCGCGAGGCGAGGATGCGGGCCTCGGCCATACGCAGCAGGTCGGCCACGCGGCGCGGCATACGGCGCAGCAGTCCGAACAGCACCCCGGCACGCTCCTTGCGGGGGGTGGAGGGACGCCTCAGCGACACCGACACGTGGGGCACCTCCACGAACATCCGCGCAGCCACACGGTCGCCCCCGGTGGCAATCCCCACCACCAGGTCGGGCACACCGGCGGCAGCCGCATCGGCCTCCAGACGGAGGCATGCGGCATCAAACGCGGCAGGGTCAAGCGTCATTACTCTCATCGTGTGTTGAGACTTGATGCATATATGCAGCAAAGCCCTGCCTGCGCGCGGCTGACAGGGACTTGCCTATGCAAAGGTGTGACAAAAGGGGTAGCCCATAGGAGAATCGAACTCCTCTTTCAAGAATGAAAATCTTGCGTCCTAACCGATAGACGAATGGGCCGGCCATAGCGTATCGCTGATTTCAGGGCGCAATGCGTCCTCGAAATCGGTTGCAAAGGTAGGCAGTTTTTTTGAATCCGGCAAATTTTTTGATTATTTTTTCGCCATAGACAGTTTTTTCCCGCTGTCATGGAACGATTTGACCGCAAAAAGAGCTAATTTTGCCCCCTGATGAAACTTACGTTGATATGCCTGCGCCTCACGCGCCACACCGACAGCCGCTCCATACTCACGGCACTGAGCCGCGAGAACGGCCGCGTGGCCCTCGGTGTACCTGCAGGTGCCGGACGGGAGGCCCGGCGCCTCAGGGCCCTGACGATGCCGCTCTCGATGCTGACGTGCGAGACCGTCGCGCGCCCCGGCCAGGAGATATTGCCCTTGCGCCAGGCCGCACCGCTGAGGGTGACACCCTCGCTCCACTCACATCCCGTCAAACAGATGATGGCCATGTTCGTGGCCGAGACGGTGGCCCTGACTATGAGGCAGGGTGGCGAGGACACGGCGCTGTTCGATTTCGTGGCAGCGGCGACAATGTGGCTCGACGGGGCCGACGAGGCCGCGACAGCCAACTTCCACATCTGTTTCCTGTGCCGTCTCGCCGAGGTGCTGGGCATCGAGCCCGACATGGCCACATACAAAAAAGGCCGCGTGCTCGACCTGCGCGACGGCGTCTGGAGGGCCACCCCTCCCCTTCATCCCGACTATCTCATGCCCGGCGAGGCTGCCGCGGCCGCCATGCTCGGGCGCATGACATTCGGCACAATGGGCCTGTACAGCCTCACGCACGCGCAGCGGCAGAGGGCGCTCGACGTGGCGCTGCGCTATTTCTCAATCCACACCGCGTCCCTCGGAGGGCTGCGGTCGCTGGCTGTGCTGCGGTCACTTGTCTGACACCGTCGCCCTCTCAGGCTCCATCCCCAGGTGCGACTCGGTCATGAGCGCACGGCGACGCAGCTCGGCAATGGCCCGGCGGTGGGCCCGGTGGGTGAAGAAACGGTTGAGCCACATTCCTGTCATTGTGGCAAGTACTACGAGAGCGATGATGACACCCCACATCATGAGGTCATTATAGTCGAGTATGTTCATAGCGTGAGTTATTTTTACGGGTGTATGGTCTATGACTAAAACACCGTCACGCCCCCGATGGTTTGTGATGCTTGGGATTTTTTATTAACTTTGCCCCTCTGTAAAACATTCATCCAACCTTAGAATCATGAAAAAATCACTCATCGCAGCACTCGCCTGCGCCACGGGGCTTTCCGCCTCGGCCCAGGACGGGATGACCGCCACACTCGACGGCATGGCCGCAACGATGTCAAACGGCATCATCACCCTCAACATCGGCAAGGACGGACGCGCCAGCAAGATGTATCACCACGACAACGGCAGCGACAACATCTTGGGGAGCAGTGGAATATATTTCGACTATACAGCCGACAAGAACCGTGCCCTCTCCCCCTCGAAGGCCGAGGTGGTCAAGCTCACCGACGACTATGCCGAGATACTCTATACCAACACCTCGGGCGACCTCCGTTTCAGCCAGGGATACATACTGCGCAAGGGGGTCAGCGGCGTCTACACATACGTCATCGCCACCGGCACACCGACCTCATCATCGGTCAACGTCAAGGAGGCCCGCGTCTGCACCCGCCTGGCGTCCACATTCCTCGACGGCTATGTCGACGACTCCATGCAGGGACGCATCCCGTCGAACTCTGAGATGAAGACCGCCGAGAAAACCGAGAACACCATCCAGGACGCCACATACCGCATGGCCGACGGCTCGATATACACCAAATACAACTGGGCTCAGTTCATAGCCAGCGACAGCGTGCACGGACTGATGAACGGCAAGGTCGGCGTGTGGAATATCCCCTGCAGCTACGAGTGGCTCAACGGTGGCCCGATGCGCCAGGAACTCACCGTACACGCCACAAGCAAGTCGCCCATCACCATACAGATGCTGCAGGGCGAGCATCTGGGCGGAGCCGCACAGAAATACGCCGACGGCGAGAGCCAGATCTTCGGCCCCTTCTTCATCTATGTCAATTCGGGCGCCACGACCGAGGAGATGATTGCCGACGCCAAGGCCGAGGCTCACCGCCAGATGGAGGCGTGGCCCTTCCAGTGGTTCGAGAACGAACTCTACCCCCTCGACCGCGCCACCGTATCGGGCCGCATCAACGTCACTACCGGCCAGGGCAACGGCGACATACAGGTAGTGCTCGGCGAGCCCGGCACAGAGCTGATACGCCAGGGCAAGAAATATATGTACTGGGCCAAGACCGACGCCGAGGGCAACTTCACCATCCCCAACGTGCGCAAGGGCGACTACTCGCTCTATGCCTACGCCACCACGGGCACCATCACCGACGAGCTAGAGCACAAGGGGGTTGCCGTCTCTGACGCCACCATCGACCTCGGCACCATCGACTGGACCCCGGCCACATACAAGACCCTCGTCTGGAATATCGGCGAGAACAACCGCCGCGCCGACGGATACAACGTCAGCTCCGCGCCCCGCGCATACGGCCTTTGGGAGAGCGTACCCGCCGACCTCACATTCGAACCCGGCGTGAGCGACCCCGCCACCGACTGGTATTACGCCCAGTGCCACAACGGCACATGGACCGTCCGATTCAACCTCGACGACGAATTCGACGGTAACATGCACCTCACCGCATCCCTCGCGGGTACCACCAACAAGCCCAAGGTTGCCGTCAAGGTCAACGGCACCTCCAAGACCACATGGAGCTTCCCCAACAACGACGCCGCCATCTACCGCAGCGCCAACCAGGCCGGACGCCACGTGGTCAAGACCTGCACCTTCCCCGCCTCCCTGCTCAAGAAAGGCGAGAACACCATCGAGCTCGTCATGTCGGGCATAAGCAAGAACGGAGGCGTCATGTACGACTGCCTCAAGCTCGAGGCCGAGAGCGAGCCCGGCCAGTCGGGCATCACCGATGCCATCGCCACCCCCGCGCGCACCGAGACGGGCCGATATGACCTGCAGGGACGCGAGGTGAACGACACCTACAAGGGCATCGTCATCATCCGCTACTCCGACGGCACCGCCGCCAAGACCCTCGTCCGCTAATCTCACCCCAAACCCACACAGACAGGCGATACCATCCCGAGGTATCGCCTGTCTGTTTTGTTAATAAACCATAATTTTTATAAGTCCTTTTGTTTTACAAACATTTTTAATATCTTTGCACAAATTTCATTTAATACACATCTTTTTAAGTGCAACCTATCTTAAAAAATCAAATTTCAAGTCAGCTGATTTGCCCAATTTCCTAAACAGCACACTCCAACCACTATCTAAACATATATTTAAATTTAACCACATCACATCTATGAAACAGTTTTCCAAATTTAAACATGCCGTGGCGGCCATACTCATGCTGGCATCGGCAATGTGCGTGTCGGCATTTGAATACGATGGGTTTAAGTATGACATCATAAGCCACGCAGAAAGAACCTGTGCCCTCGTCAAAAACAGCAAAAAACCCTTTACAGGCGACGTAATCGTACCGGGTACCACCCTATTTAACTCAGGCACACCGTGGGAAGTGGAATATACCGTCACAAGGATAGGCGATGGAGCATTCGCCTCATGTGCAGGACTGACATCCGTGACATTGCCTTCCACCATAATCGAAATAGGGTCAAGTGCATTCCATTCATGCCCTGACCTGATATCCGTGTCTCTGCCGGAAAGCTTAACCGAAATAGAGTCGAGAGCATTCTATTCGTGTCCTAAGCTGATGCCCATGAAACTGCCGGAAAGCTTAACATACATAGGAAGCTATGCTTTTGCCAAGTCAAAAAACCTTGAATCAGTGACGTTGCCGGAAAGTGTAGCATATATAGGCAGTTACGCTTTTGCCGAGTCAAAAAACCTTGAATCAGTGACATTGCCCCCCAAAATAGCGATAGTAGAGGAAGGAACATTCAAGGGGTGCAGCTCTCTTAAGAGCATAACAATACCTTCTCTTGTAGAATGGATTCGTAGAGAATCCCTCACCTCTATACATCATGTCACCTTCGACAAGTCCGAGAGCAAGTTATCCGTGCCCGACAAATATCCCTCTGATGTCTACATCTACCCACCGCTGCCTTTCAGCTCAGACCTGAAGAAAATTACCACCGGAAGGAATTTTGACACCGGATATTATAAAGAAGTTTACTCAGGCAAGATGGTTATTTTCAGTGGCAATATCTACGGCTTCAACAATGTGACAGAACTGGAGGTGACGGACAACGCCTTAATGGACGATTTCTTTGACACATGTTCCTTCAGGAGTACCATTATAAACCTCTCGATTGGCAAGGAAATCTCCGGCTTCCCCACGTCGCTCACCAAATGCACGTCGCTCAAGAGGCTGATGCTCGCAGACATGACTCCCCCGGCTTGTCCCGGGTTTACCGATACGCAGTACACGTGGACCACCCTCTATGTGCCGCAAGGGGCACTCGAGGCATACCGCAGCGCCACAGGATGGAAGGATTTCCGCAACATCGTGGGATATGATGCAGGTTTCACCCTACCCGAAGCCAGGGAATATGACTTTGAGACAGGTGGCATAGGATACTGCATAACAGACGTCGCCGAATGTTCAGTCACATATACCGACAAGGGGAAGATTGCCGGTGACATAGAGATACCCTCGACAGTCATGTATGACGGAATGGAACTTCAGGTGGACTCCATAGATCAGGAAGCCTTCAGGGATTGCAACAATATGACATCACTGACAATCCCCGGCTCATTAGACTATCTGGGATACCGGGCGTTCAAGGACTGCAAGAGGCTCAGGAAGGTGACCTTCGAGAAATCTGAGCGAAAACTGGATTTCGGATATGACATGCTGGTCCTCGGAAATCCCCTGTACTACACATTTGAGGGATGTGATGCCATCGATACACTGGTTATCGGACGTGAAATGTCAGCCGTAGATTATTACGACGAAGGTATCTTTCCCGGCCTCGGCCTGACAGCGGCCAAGAATCTGATCATCCCTGACGGTGCCAACAATGTAAATGTAGGCGATATTTTCAGAAGGCTTTATTTTATAAAAAGTATCACGCTGGGCAAGGACATGACCAAATTCCCCACGGACATGTCAGAGTGCAGCCGGCTCGAATCACTGATACTGCGGGACGAGACTCCGAGGCCATGCCCGCATTTCTGGGAGGAACAATACTCGACGGTAAAACTCTATGTGCCCGACGGGTCGCTCGAGGCCTACAGGAACGCCGATGGATGGAAGAGGTTCCTCTCTGTATCGGCACTCGACGACACCACCATCGCCACCCCCGCGCGCACCGAGACGGGCAGATATGACCTGCAGGGACGCGAGGTCAATGACGCCTACAAGGGCATCGTCATCATCCGCTACTCCGACGGCACCGCCGCCAAGACCCTCGTCCGCTGACCATCCGCCGCGAAGCGACAATGATGTGACGATACCCGGCAGGATGCGACAGAGCGGCGCATATAATGCTGCCTCGACAGGGTGGGCCCTGCGGATGCAGGGCACCGTCTCAATAGCCTATGGGCTTGCCCATAGGTCAGCCGTCGTGACACGAACCTGCGGCCCCCGCATGGGGGTCGCGGCACTGTGGCCGAGGTGCCGTCTATTTCCTCCCTTACTGTTGGAAAAGGTGTCCTGACGGACGCCCAAGCGAGGAGTCCACGGCGCAATCATCGGCCCTGCGGGCCTCAGACAGAAGGTCTCACCCTTGCACTGTGCCTAAATACGCGTCATGTCGGGCGCGTGGGGGAGGCCGTAGGTGTGCCGACGCTCTGCTAATAGTGAAGCGTTTACGGCATCATGGCGTGTTTTTTTGCACCCGCAGAGCGTCAAAATTTGCAAATGCCGAAAAAAACGCCTAATTTTGCACCGTCTATCGCTCGAATGGTGGAATGGTAGACACGAAGGACTTAAAATCCTTTGGTCATTGCGACCGTGCGGGTTCGAGTCCCGCTTCGAGCACAGAAACGGCCTGTATCCCCGCAGATACAGACCGTTTCATGTTTTTCGCCCCTCAATCCCGCGTATTCGGGAGAAAATGAGTAACTTTGCACACCATGAAGGCATCCTGCATACGACATATCTTCCTCATCATATCCCTCTCTGTATCTGCGGCACTCAGCGCCGCGACATTCGCCACATCGTCGGTGCTTGCCACTGGCCGCTGGGCCAAGGTGAGGGTCGACTCGACAGGCATATACCGCATATCGCACCACGACCTCGCGGCATGGGGATTCGCCGACCCGGCGTCAGTCTCCATAGCGGGATACGGCAGCGTCGAGCGGGCCAACACCCTCGACTCGGCCCCCGATGACCTTCCGGCCATACCGGTATGGCACACCGGGGATGCCATCTATTTCTATGCCGAAGGCCCTGACCGAATCCTCTCGGCCGCGCGCGGAGACACCCCCGTTGAGCATCAGAACCTATACTCGCGCAGCTCATACTATTTCATAACCGACGGGAACGGTGTCCGATCGCCCGAGATATCGACCCTGCCATATACCGAGAGCGATGTCATCACCGACACGCATATCGTCACGGACCGGCGCCGCTATCATAGCCATAACCCATACGGCACAGGTGCCCTCACATATTCGCACGACCTTAGGGGGAACAGTCCCGTGCTCACCGAGGAGTGGAAGCTACCCGAAGATGCCGGATATGCCGAGTTCTCGTACAGCTACATAGGCTTCCCCTCGACGACCTCGTATGTCAAGCCCGAAATCTCGATAGAGGGCGCAACCTCCACAAGCACATCGGCCCGTGGTGTCAGGGGCACAAGCGCCTCAAATGTAATATATGTGGCATCCGATGTACACCGCTATCCATTGCGCGACATCTCGGTGGGGATAAAGGTCAGTGTCTCCGATGCTTCGGACAATTTCGACATGCTCTGTGTCAGCGACATGACCCTGCGCTATGAGGCCCCCGACAATATATCCTCGCTACCCGTACTGTGGGATTTCCGCTCGCTGTGGCCGGGCGACGCCGTTGCCTTCGGGAATCTTCCCGCCGATGCCACCGTCTGGGATGTCACCGAGCCTCGCCGCCCCATAGCGCTTGCGCTCCATGCCGGGGACGACGGCACCACGCTCGTGACGACGCCTGGTCCCGAGGGCACCGTCAGACGCATGGCCCTGTTCTCCGCTGGCCCTGATGTCCCCTCGCCCGTCTACGAGGGCCCGGTGGCGCCACAGAACCTCCACGCCATCGCTCAAGCCGATATGCTGATCTTAGCCTCCGATGTCGCTTACCAGTCGGCATTGCGCCTGGCTGCGGCTCATCGCGAATACCAGGGACTCGAGGTGGCTGTGGTGAGGCAGGCGGAGCTATTCAACGAATTCTCGTCGGGAGCATACCACCCCAACGCCCTGCGCCATCTGGTGATGATGCTGCGTCAGCGCGGTCTGCGCCATCTGCTCATCATGGGCTATGGCCAGGGGTTGCCCCTGAAGTCCGGAGAGAGCATACCTGCCGCAAACGCGGTGACATTCCATACCGAGTATGTCGACGAAGACCGCTATGACTCGAAGAACCACTGTTCGGACATATATTTCACCCTCACAGCCGACCGCGTGGGCAACCGCATCACCGACCCGACCGTCAGCATAGACCTAAACGTCGGGCGCGCCCCGGTGCGCAACACTGCCGAGGCCGAGGCGTTCACAGACAAATGCGTGGCCTATCTCACCGACCCGGCATGCGCCGGGCGCACCGCCGAGACCCTGATATTCGCCGGATATGGCGACGCCAACCAGCACCTTGTCTCGGCGCTCAGACAGGCCAACACATTCACCGCCACGATGGAGGGCGCCACCGTACACCACGGACATCAGGTGCTTTTCAAAAGCGAGAAGACAAAATCCGAGGCACATCGCCGCTACATAGTCACCACCCTCGCAGGCCAGCCCCGGTTCGTCAACTATACGGGCCACTCGATGTCCTCGCTGCTCGGTATGGAGTTCACACTCCCGGTCGAGGAGACGATATCCTACGGCTCGTCACCCATATTCTACATGGCCGGATGCAACACCTCGAAATTCGACACCGGCGAGCTGAGCCTCGGCGTGAAGATGGCCGGCGAGCGCAACGGCCCTATCGCCGTCATCGGAACCTCGCGCGAGGTATATATGGCCAACAATCATCTGCTGAACAACCGCTTTGTCGATGCACTCTGCGCCGCGACACCCGACATGACACTCGGCGACATATTCACCCGGGCGCTCAACGACAGCCATGCGTTCACCGCCACGACATCGGCCCGCGACCAGGTTATAAACAACTGCAGCTATAGTTTCTTCGGCGATCCGGCCCTCCCCTCATACGCCCCGTCGGGCACGGTCACGCTCAACAATGTCGGAGGCACGGCGACGGGGGCCGACCCCATTGACATACACTCGCTACGGCCCGTGACCATGAGCGGCACCGTCACTACCGCCGACAGGCAGACAGCAGACACATCGTTCGAAGGATATGTCAACCTGACCATCTTCGGCCCGGCCCGCAACAAGGTCACATCCTCGCCCGACGAGTCTGACCGCAAGGACAGGAACTACCTCATCTCTATCGGCGACGACGAGATCTACTCTGCCACCGCCCCTGTCAAGGGGGGACGGTGGTCGCTGCAGGTCATCCCGCCACTCACCGACTCGATAGGCGTGAACCGCATATCGCTCTATGCTGTCAGCACCGACCGTCGCACGGCATGCGGGGGTTCGTCCGCAGTAAGAATCACAGACATGGACGGCGAGCCGGAATATGGCGACACCGAGCCTCCTGTCATAACCCTGCGTCTCGACGGCATGGAGCCCGGAGAGGCCGATATGACGGGGGCATCGCCCGAGCTGGAGATAACCGTCACTGACAGCGGCACAGGGGTGCTCCTCAACCGCTCCGGCATAGGCGGAGTACCGCACGTCACCCTTGACGGCACCACCATCCCCGGCGCGGGATACTCGCTGCGCCCCTCTGCCGACGGCTCATACGTCTCGGCGCGCACACTCGGTCCCCTCACCGATGGGGCCCATACCGTCACCGTCACAGCCTCTGACATCGCCGGAAACACGGCCACCGCGGCGGTGCGGTTCATTGTCGATACAGCAGCCCCTGAGGCCACCCTCACGGCCGACACCGCGATAGCGCGCGACGGGATAGAGTTCAGCCTCGCCTTCCCCTCGGCCATCGCACCGCAATCAACACTGCTGATACGTGACACCGCGGGCAACACCGTCGCCACCCTGCGCGATGTCACATTCCCCTATACCTGGGATTTCACCCTCCCCGACGGCTCGTCAGCCCCTGACGGCACCTATGCAGCCTCGGTATTGTTCAACTCGGCCTCGCGCTACGGCTCGACCCCCGAAATAAGATTCACAATCGTAAAGAAATGACCAAGCAAGACCTCCGTATAGTTTTTCTCGGCACACCCGAGTTTGCCGTCGAGAGCCTCCGTGCCATCGTCGACGGCGGATATAATGTAGTGGGCGTGGTGACCATGCCCGACAAACCCGCCGGACGCGGACACAAGATGTTCCAGTCGCCCGTCAAGCTCTTCGCCCTCGAGCGCGGCCTAAAGGTGATGCAGCCTGTCAGGCTCAAAGACCCCGGGGTTGTCGACGAGCTGCGCTCCCTTCAGGCCGACCTCTTTGTGGTCATCGCGTTCAGGATGCTCCCGGAGGTCGTCTGGACGATGCCCCGCCTCGGCACCTTCAACCTGCACGCCTCGCTGCTTCCCCGCTATCGCGGCGCCGCCCCCATCAACCGCGCCGTGATGAACGGCGACACCGAGACAGGCGTCACCACCTTCATGCTCAAGCACGAGATTGACACCGGCGACATACTGGCACAGGAGCGCATCGACATCCTCCCCGAAGACAACGCCGGGACAGTCCACGACCGCCTGATGCACCTCGGCGCCGCACTGACCATGCAGACCATCTCGGACATCGTCGACGGCACCCTGAAGCCCGTGCCGCAAGACCGCCTCATAGCCGACACAGAGCCCACTCCCGCGCCCAAGATATTCAAGGAGGACTGTCGCATCGACTGGACAGCACCCGCAGCCGTCACCCACAACCAGGTGCGCGGACTCTCGCCATACCCCGGCGCATGGTGCGAGATGTATGACGGCGACACCCCCATGGGCCAGGTGAAGATATTCGAGACCGCTCTTTGCGACATGACGGAACTGCAGCCCGGGCAGGTTGCCATCGAGGGAGACCGCATGTTTGCCGGAACCGCCGACGGCACACTCGAGCTCCTCTCCATCCAGGCCCCCGGCAAGCGCCGCATGCCGGTCGCAGACTTCCTCCGCGGCACCCGCGCCCCTTCCCTCCGCCTCGGCTGAACTCAGACAACGCCCGGGTAAATTGTGTCAGACATTTACCTGCCAATACCCGCCCTTAGTTTTGCCAATCCGGATAAGCTTCCCTTTCTGCTTAAGGGAAGCTGTTATCCTGTTAACTTTTCTCTCAGAGAAACCAGTCAGCATGGCAATCTGCGGCTGGGTCATTTTGGGATTCTTCCTGATAATATTCAGGACGGTTTCTTCATTCCCGCCATTCCCATCGGTTTTCCCGCCATTTCCATCGGTTTTCCCGCCATTTCCATCGGTTTTCCCGCCATCTCCATCGGTTTTCCCGCCATCTCCATCGGTTTTCCCGCCATCTCTATTTGCCGAGTCATGAAGAATGTTTGCACACCCCAAAGGATAAGTGACAGTTGAAATCAACATATCACTTTCAAACTTAACACTCTTCCCGGTGAGGCTTTCCCATTTCAAAATCTTGTCAATGCCATATCCGGCGTTCTCAGACAACCTCGGATGACGGAAAAACCTTATGATATTTGGGTTTCTCGGCATTGACAGGATTCGTGTCCTGAACTCCTCGGCCGCAAGTATGAATCGGCCCGGATTCTGCATCACAATCCTGTCATCGAAAACCCTGACAGTCGGATGTGCTGCGGCAAAGAAATCAGAGTGGGCACAGAAATTGACTAATCCTTCACGCAGACAGAAAAGCCTTGAATTATCCTCCATGCCGAATATGTCCGGCCCTTCGACATAAGGAGCATCCACGAAATTACGCAAACGATGCATTATCAATTGAAAACTTTCCCATATGTTTTCCTGTTCAGGCATACGATATGTATAACGTTTCAACGCCGTCGCATACGAATCTCCCGGTATCTCCATATAGTCAATCCAAAAATTCGGGAAAGCCCGCAATATTGCATCCCTCTTGCCAAACATCAGCAGGCTACCATAAGAAAGTTTCCCCGAAGAGAGCATGATATTGAGTTTACGGCAAAATCCGGCATCATCAAGAGTAGGATACGAAAGAGGTCGGTTAAAGTCACGCAGATAACTGCGATATGATGCAATCGAATCCAGATTTATATCAGCATACCCTGACCAAGGCACCTCCTGTTCAGACTTGGCTCCAAAAGAACAATCTCTCACAATAGCATCGACCTCAAGGTCTGTGGCGACAACATCTCCGCTGCCGGTGCGGATATAGACCTCGCCAGTACTTCTGATCGAGACTGGGCGATGCGAGGCTAACGGTATCTCGAACACAAGCACCATTTTTCCATCTATATCGAACCTCTGCGTCCGACAAGAGATGAAAACATTGAATTTAGTACGCGAGCGCAATGTGCCGATTACATCCTGCTCAATCTGCTCGGGATTTGACAGTCCCTTGACAGTAAATATCGGGCCATCGGCAGTTTTCTTCTCCATTACCCCCAATACGATCCATCCACCGGCGGTATTAGAAAATGCACTGACCGTTTCCCACATAGATTTAGGGAGTCCTCCCGAAGCCTCCTTGACCTCGAAATCATTCCATTCTGTATCGCTGAGACGTACCAGCAATTCCTCTTTTGTCATCATTATAAGCAGATTCGTATGCAAACTTACTAATTTTTCAGCTATTAGCCTCAAGGTAGCAGCATATTTTACCAATTCTTGGGTCTGAAATACCTATGTGACCTTAACTCATGCATACCGATAGCCTCCCGGCAGGTCTGTTTTTCCTCTCGTGTGCTGATTTTTCAAGATTTATAGGCGCGGTTCCGAATTTTTTTGCTACCTTTGCACCCTGAAATAGAAAAAATTGACATTATAATGGACAAAACACCTGCTACATGTCGTCCCGACCTGCTTTTTGAAGTAAGCTGGGAAGTATGTAACAAGATTGGAGGCATATACACAGTGCTCTCCACCAAAGCCAAGACCCTCCAGAAAGTCAACAAGGACAAGACCGTCTTCATCGGCCCCGATGTATGGACGGAAGCCAACCCCTCACCGTGGTTCACGGAGTGCGGAGTGCAAGGCCTGACCCGATGGGTCAAGGAGGCAAAGCTGCCCGATGGTGTGAGCGTCCGCGTGGGACGGTGGGAGATTCCCGGACGTCCCATAGCCGTGCTCGTTAAGTTTGACGGCATGTATGCTGTCAAGGACGAGTTCTACGGCGAGATGTGGCGCCGCTTCGGTGTTGACTCACTCCATGCCTATGGCGACTATGACGAGGGATGCGCTTTTGCCCACGCTTCGGGCGTAGTCATCGAATCGATTCTCGCGTCGGGATACGGACTCCCCGCCGACGCCATCCGCAAGCCCGGCCAGAAAGGCCGGCCAAAGAAGGTCAAGTTTGACGTCGTCGCACACTTTGACGAGTGGACAACAGGAATGGGCCTTCTGTACGTGAAATGGAAACTGCCCAACGTGGCCACAGTGTTCACGACACACGCCACGAGCATAGACCGCAGCATCTGCGGCAACAACAAGCCCCTCTACGACCAGATGGAACGCTATGACGGCGACCAGATGGCCCGCGAGCTCAACATGGAGGCCAAGCACTCGCTCGAGAAGACCGCCGCACATCAGGCCGATGCCTTCACAACCGTCAGTGAGATCACAGCCCGCGAGTGCGAGCAGCTGCTGGGCCGCCGCCCCGATGTAGTGACCCCCAACGGGTTCGAGAAGAATTTCGTGCCCGGCCCCAAGGATTTTGACAACGTGCGTGCCGCCGCCCGCGCATCAATGCTTGGGGTGGCATCTGCTCTCACGGGCCACACATACGACGACAGCACATTCATCGTCATCACAAGCGGACGCTGCGAATACCGCAACAAGGGTATCGACGTGTTCCTCGACGTGGCTGCCACACTGCGCCACTCGGGCGAGGCATGCCGCAAGATTGTGGCCTTCGTCATGGTGCCCGCATGGGCCGGAGAGCCCCGCGCTGACCTGCGCGCTCGCCTCGACAGCGGTACCACATCAGACGGCACACCCCTCGGCGAGCCCGTCATCACACACGCGCTCCACAATCCCGACTCAGACGCCGTAATATGCCGCATACGTCAGCTCGGCTTCTGCAATGTCGACCCGCGCGTGGCCGTGATATATGTGCCCTGCTACCTCAACGGCACCGACGGCATCTTCAACCGCCCGTACTACGACCTGCTCATCGGCGCCGACGCCACGGTCTTCCCCTCATACTACGAGCCGTGGGGCTACACCCCGCTTGAGAGCGTGGCATTCGGCGTCCCCACAGTCACCACATCCCTCTCGGGCTTCGGCCAGTGGGTGCTCCACACATCCGAGAACTATTTCGACGAGTGCGGAGTCAACGTCATCGGACGTGGCGACTCGAACTATGGCGACGTAGTGGCCAACATAGCGTCATCGCTGCGCTATCTCACCTGCGAGGCCCCCAAGTCTCTGCAGCGCATAGCCAACGCAGCCCGACGCACCGCCGCACGCGCATCATGGGCCAATTTCATAACATATTATGACGAGGCATACTGCCTGGCCCTCTCTAAAGTCAAGAAATAACTCCCCAACTATATCATAGATTATATGAAACTTCCCGTAAGTAACTCCAACGCCCCCGTATGGCGCGACATCACCGTGAAGTCGCAGCTCCCCGAGGCGTTGAAACCGCTTGAAAAACTTTCCCGCAACCTCTGGTGGGTATGGAACAGCGACGCCAAGAACCTGTTCCGCGACCTCGACCACGACCTGTGGCGTGCCACCGGAGAGAACCCCGTGATGCTGCTCCAGCAGCTCTCGTCCGAGCGCCTCGAAGAGGTGATGGGCGACAAGGAGATGATGGACCGCATCGCACGCGTCTATGACATGTTCGAGGCTTACATGGCCGAGCCCATGCGCAAGGACATCCCCTCGGTGTCGTATTTCTCGATGGAGTACGGCCTCTGCAACTGTCTCAAGATCTACTCCGGCGGCCTCGGCGTGCTTGCCGGCGACTATATCAAGGAGGCTTCCGACTCGCGCGTCGACATGACCGCCATCGGCTTCCTCTACCGTTACGGCTATTTCACCCAGACCCTCAGCGTCGACGGCCAGCAGATAGCCAACTACGAGCCCCAGAACTTCAACCAGCTCCCCATCGAGCAGGTTGTCGACGAGAACGGCCACCCCGTCATCCTCGAGGTGCCCTATCCCGGCCGCATCATCTACTCGCACATCTGGCGTGTCAACGTGGGCCGCATGAAGCTCTACCTGCTCGACACCGACTTTGACATGAACTCCGAGTTCGACCGCCCCATCACCCACAAGCTCTATGGCGGCGACTGGGAGAACCGCATCAAGCAGGAGTACCTGCTCGGCATCGGCGGTGTGCTCGCCCTCAAGAAACTCGGCATCAACCACACCATCTATCATGCCAACGAGGGTCACGCTGCCCTGCTCAACCTGCAGCGTCTGGCCGACTTCGTACAGGAGAAGGGTCTCGACTTCAACACCGCCCTCGAGGTCGTGCGCTCGTCGTCGCTCTACACCGTACACACCCCCGTGCCCGCAGGCCACGACTATTTCGACGAGGGTCTCGCACACAAGTACCTCAACGAGTTCCCCGCACGTCTGGGCATCTCATGGCAGGACCTCATGAACATGGGCCGCGAGAACCCCGACAGCCAGGACCGCTTCTCGATGAGCGTCTTCGCGCTCAACACCTGCCAGGAGGCAAACGGCGTGAGCTGGCTCCACGGCGAGGTATCCAAGAAGATGTTCGCCGGACTCTGGAAGGGCTACTCGTGGGAAGAGAGCCACGTGGGCTACGTCACCAACGGCGTCCACATGCCTACATGGGCCGCATCAGAGTGGAAGGCATTCTACGCCGAAAAGCTCGGCCAGCAAATATTCTCGCACCAGAGCGACCCCAAGGCATGGGAAGGCATCTTCAAGGTGAAGGACGAGGAGATCTGGGCTATGCGCACACAGCTCAAGAACAAGTTCATCAACTTTGTCAAGCGTGACTTCAAGGCCAAATGGCTTGCCAACCAGGGCGATCCCTCGGCAGTCATCAAGATTCTCGAGAAGATCAACCCCAACGCGCTCATCATCGGCTTCGCACGCCGCTTCGCCACATACAAGCGCGCACACCTGCTCTTCACCGACCTCGACCGTCTGGCCCGCATCGTCAACAACGAGCAGTTCCCCGTGCAGTTCGTATTCTCGGGCAAGGCACACCCCGCCGACGGCGCAGGCCAGGGCCTCATCAAGCGCATCATGGAAATCTCGAGGATGCCCCAGTTCCAGGGCAAGATCATCTTCCTCGAGGACTACAACATGATTGTGGCCAAGCGTCTCGTCACCGGTGTCGACATCTGGCTCAACACCCCCACCCGTCCCCTCGAGGCATCGGGCACATCGGGCGAGAAGGCCGAGATGAACGGCGTCCTCAACTTCTCGGTGCTCGACGGCTGGTGGTACGAAGGCTACCGCCTCGACGAGAAGGCCGGATGGGCACTTACCGACAAGCGCACATACACCGACCAGGGCCAGCAGGACCAGCTCGACGCAGCCACAATATACTCGATGCTTGAGAACGAGATTATCCCCCTCTATTTCGCCAAGAACTCCAAGGGCTACTCTCCCGAGTGGATACAGTATATCAAGCGCTCAATCGGCCATATCGCCCCCGAGTACACCATGCAGCGCATGATCGAGGACTATATCGCCCGCTTCTACGAGCCCGAGGCAAAGCGCTCGGCACTCCTCACCGCCGACAACTACGCGCTCGCCCGCGAGATTGCCGCATGGAAGCAGAAGGTGGCCGCCGCATGGGACGGCATCAAGGTGCTTGACATCAACACCAAGGAGGACCTGCACCAGAACAACATCACCGGTCAGCCCTTCACCACCACCATCAAACTCGACACCAACGGCCTCGCCGACGACCTCGGCGTCGAGCTCGTGGTCGACAAGGTTCAGGACAACGAGACCAAGCTCGCATACATCGTACCCTTCGAGGTTGTATCGCGCGACGGAAACATCGTGACCTACAGCGTCCAGAGCCGTCTCAAGGATCCTGGAGTATTCCGTTACAGCTACCGCGTATATCCCAAGAACGACCTCCTGCCCCACCGTCAGGACTTCGCCTTCGTACGCTGGATCTGATAAACCACGCACCAATACACAACGCCGCCGGTCTTCCCGGCGGCGTTTTTTATATCATCCCTCAGTCCCGTTCAGGGAGCAACGCTCCCGCCCAAGCACCCGCCCAAGCACCAGTTTTCCCTTTCAAAAGGGAAAAATCCACAAAATTTTCCCTTTCAAAAGTGCTTTTTCCTCAAATTTTTCCCTTTTGAAAGGGAAAAATCGCTATCTTTGCAAAAAACTTGCTATGATAGACATCTCTCTATACAATTATATGCGCGAGGAACTCCAGGCAACACCGACAGAGTTCAACCGCTATCTCATGAACGAGATACCGTGGGAAGACCGCATGATAGGCATTCTCGGGCCGAGGGGAGTGGGTAAATCCACACTCGTCAAGCAACACATACTCTCGCAAGGACAGGAGATGGACAAATATCTCTACGTCTCTGCCGACCATACATATCTGGCCGCCCATACCCTCACCGAACTTGCCGACAGATTCGTGATGGAAGGGGGGCGTCATCTCGTCATTGACGAGATACATAAATATGCCGGATGGTCACGCGAGCTCAAACAGATATACGACATTCACTCCGACCTGCAGGTCATATTCACCGGCTCTTCCATACTCGATATCAGCCGTGGGGCTGCCGACCTGAGCAGACGCGCCCTTATGTTCGAGATGCAGGGCCTGTCATTCAGGGAATATCTCGGATTGTTCAAGTCAATCCACCTCCCTGCCGCCTCACTTGCAGAGATTGTCGGCAATCAGGTCACACTACCCGAAGATATCCGGCCCATACCCCTTTTCCGAGAATATCTCGGAAAAGGCTATTACCCCTTCTCCTCACAGCCCCGTTTTGACGTGAGGATACAGCAGGTGGTATCTCAGACACTTGAGGTAGACATACCGCAATATGCCGACATGACCCCGGCTACATCACGCAAGCTCAAACGCCTTCTGGCCATTATCAGCAAACTCGCGCCATTCAAGCCCAATATGCTCAATCTCAGCGTCGAACTCAAGGTGAGCAAGAACGTCATACCCAACTATCTCTACTTTCTCGAGAAATCCGGCATGATAGGACAGATACGCGATGACACAGGCGGACTCCACGGACTTGGCAAACTCGAGAAAGTCTTTATCGACAACCCATCGCTTATGAGCGTCCTTGCCGGAGGGACACCAGACATCGGCAATCTGCGCGAGACATTTTTCTACAACCAGATGCGCGTCCGCAATGATGTGACCTCATCACGCATATCCGATTTCCAGATAGGGCCTTATACATTCGAGGTCGGAGGCCACGGAAAAGGGAAACGGCAGCTCGCCAAAGCCGATAAATGCATCGTCGTGCGCGACGACATCGAATACGGGCATGGAGAATTTGTCCCCATCTGGGCATTCGGCATGAACTATTAGACCGTCACCGACTCCGCTTCATACGAACCTTTTTCCACACACACAAAACCACACATATGTTTTGCAGTTGTTCAAGAGAAGACATGCCCTACTTTCAGGAGCTGTTATTCCGCGACTATCCCGAAGTACTAAGGGCGATTCGAGAAGACAGAAGCTACGGGAAACACCCAGTGACGAGAGCGTTGGGAGAGCTGATTATCTTGGCTGCCGATAACTTTACAACCACCCTCCAACCCATTGTCATGGCAGACCAAATCGTCTATGCAGTCTCGAGATACAGCAGTCCCCGTATCAGGATTGTCCGCGACTGCTCCGACTTGCCCCTTCCAAAGGACGAGCACGAAAACTGGAGCGTACTTCCCCCCGGACTGCGAAAGGCGGCAGCACTCGAAAAATCTATCCATAAGGAGATTCTTGGACAGATAGACGGAGAGCTCCTCTCACACAGCGAGAACTATTTCATCGCGCCGAGGCCGACAGACGCTATCAAATGGAGCCGCCGACTCAAGAAACTTGCCAAAACCCCGGCGGTGAGATGCCTCGGCGCCCCGGACAACGCCCGGGTCATCGCGTCACTCAACCGGCTCACAGTCACCTTAGAACGCATTCTCGACAAATTGAAAGAATTAGCCGGGATAGCTTTATATATCATCGTGATGGTCGTCATCACAATCCTCAGCTATATGCTCAGAGGGGATTGACAAGATGTAATAATAGATTTCTCCGCTGCGATTTTTGGGGATTTAGTAGGCGGTTAGCGGAAATTTGCTTAATTTTGCGGTGAAATTGGGGTGGTGTGTCCGCATCACCCCGCAGTCTAAACCTTCAACCTGCCAACACAAGCAAGAATGGAACTCACTGCATCACAGCTTGCTGCAATGATAGGCGGCGATGTCGAGGGAAATCCCGACGTCACCGTCGGCACTTTTGCCAAGATTGAGGAGGGGCACCCCGGCGCCCTGTCATTCCTGGCAAATCCGAAATATACCCACCACATCTACGACACACAGTCGTCCGTCGTACTCGTGCGTCGCGACTTTGTGCCCGAGCATCCCGTCACAGCCACCATGATACGCGTGGATGACCCCTACGCAACCATCGCGCACCTGCTCGACATGGTGACCAAGATGACCGCTGTCGAGAAGAAGGGCATCGAGCAACCCTCGTTCATAGCCCCCGGGGTCGAGATTCCTGATGACGCCTATGTGGGGGCGTTCGCATATATCGGCGAGGGTGCCGTCATCGGCGCCGGGGCCAAGATATATCCCCAGACATACGTCGGCGACCGCTGCAAGATAGGCGAGGGAACAATCCTCTATGCCGGTGTCAAGGTATATGCCGGATGCGAGATAGGTGCGAGGTGCATCATCCACTCGGGCGCAGTCATCGGAAGCGACGGATTCGGATTCGCCCCCGTCGACGGCCACTATGAGAAGATTCCCCAGACCGGCAACGTGGTCATAGCCGACGATGTCGAGATAGGCGCCAACACCACTATAGACCGTGCCATGATGGGTTCGACCCGCATCGGCAACGGTGTCAAGCTCGACAACCTCATCCAGATAGCCCACAACTGCACGGTCGGCGACAATACCGTCATGGCCGCCCAGGTCGGCGTTGCAGGCTCGGCCAAGATTGGTGCCGGATGCATGGTGGGTGGTCAGGTCGGCTTCGTGGGCCACATCAGCGTTGGAGACGGCACTCACATAGGCGCGCAGAGCGGCGTGAGCCGTTCTACCGAGCCTGGAGCCCGCATCATGGGCGCTCCCGCCGTCGAGATGGGCGAGTATGCCCGCTCGCTGGTCTACACCAAGCGTCTGCCCAAGCTATTCGAGCAGGTCAAGGCTCTCGAGAAAGAACTAAAGCAAAAATAAGCTACCCAATTATATATGAATCAGATTACTCTCAACGGCGAGTTCACGCTCACGGGCAAGGGGCTCCACACCGGCCTCCAGATCACAGCCCGTTTCCTGCCAGCTCCCGCCGGACACGGATATAAGTTCAAGCGTGTCGACCTCGAGGGTCAGCCTGTCATCGACGCGCTGGCCGAGAATGTCGTGGCCACCAACCGAGGCACCGTCATCGCCAAGGGCGACGCTCGCGTGTCGACAATCGAGCACGCCATGTCGGCACTCTATGCATCGGGCATAGACAACTGCCTCATCGAGGTTGACGCCCCCGAGATGCCTATACTCGACGGAAGCGCCCGTCCCTACGTAGAGCAGATTGCCGCCGTAGGTCTGGCCGAGCAGAAAGCCGACAAGGACTACTATTACATACGTCAGCGCATCGAGGTCTCAGATCCCGAGACAGGCTCGTCGATAATCGTACTCCCCGACGACGATTTCAGCGTCGATGTCAAGATTGACTTCAACTCCAAAGTCCTCAACAACCAGTTCGCCACCCTCGAGCATATCGAGGAGTATGCCGGACAGATTGCCCCCAGCCGCACATTTGTATTCGTGCGCGAGATTGAGCCCCTGGTGCAGAACAACCTCATCAAGGGGGGCGACCTCGACAACGCCATCGTCATCTACGACACCCCCATGGCACAGGCCGACCTCGACCGTCTGGCCGACCTGATGGGTGTAGAGCACAAGGAGGTATCTGAGTTCGGATATATCAACAACATCCCCCTGACCTCCGAGAACGAGCCCGCACGCCACAAGCTGCTCGACCTCATCGGTGACCTCGCCCTTATCGGCCGTCCCCTCAAGGGCCGCGTCATCGCCACACGTCCGGGACACTCCATCAACACCATGCTGTCTAAGAAGATACGCAAGGAAATCAAGCGTCAGGATGTCCAGGCACCCGTCTACAATCCCAACCGCGAGCCCCTCATGGACAACAACCGCATCCGCGAGCTGCTCCCCCACCGTTATCCCTTCCTCATGGTCGACAAGATTATCGAGAAGGGCAACAACTATATCGTCGGCGTCAAGAACATCACCAACGACGAGCCATTCTTCCAGGGACATTTCCCCCAGGAGCCCGTCATGCCCGGCGTCCTCCAGATCGAGGCAATGGCACAGACCGGCGGTCTGCTGGTACTCAGCACCGTCGAGAATCCCGAGCTCTACTCGACATATTTCATGAAGATTGACAACGTTAAGTTCCGCCAGAAGGTTGTCCCCGGCGACACCCTGCTCTTCCACGTGTCGTTCATGACCGAGTTGCGCCGCGGCTGCGCCGTGATGAAGGGATATGCCTTCGTGGGCGACAAGATTGTCACCGAGTGTGAGTTCATGGCACAGATAATCAAAAACAAGCAATGAGCGCGATGAAACAGCCTTTAGCATACGTCCACCCGGACGCCAAGATACATCCCAGCGTCGTCATCGACCCGTTCGTCACCATCGACCGTGACGTCGAGATAGGCGAGGGAACACGCATAGGCTCCAATGTCACCATCATGGAGGGAGCCCGCATAGGCAAGAATGTCACCATCTATCCCGGAGCCGTCATCTCGGGTCCGCCCCAGGACCTCAAGTTCAAGGGCGAGCAGACCGTGGCCATAATCGGCGACGGCACCGTCATACGCGAGTGTGTCACCATACACCGCGGCACGGCCTCGAAAGGCAAGACTGTCGTGGGCTCAAACTGCCTCATCATGGCATACTGCCATGTGGCCCACGACTGCGTCGTGGGTAACAACGTCATCATGAGCAACGCCGTCCAGATGGCCGGCGAGGTTGTGGTCGACGATTTCGCCGTCCTCGGCGGCGGTGCCCTCATCCACCAGTTCTGCCACATCGGCTCGCATGTCATGCTGCAGGGCGGTGCCCTCGTCAACAAGGACATCCCCCCGTTTGTCAAGGCCGCGCGCGAGCCTATCGCGTATGCCGGCGTCAACTCCATCGGCCTGCGTCGCCGCGGATACTCCAACGAGACCATACGCGACATCCAGGAAATATACCGCTACCTCTATCTCTCCGGCCTCAACAACTCCGACGCCATCAGCCGCATCGAGGCTGAGCTCCCGGCCTCGAAAGAGCGCGACGAGATAATACTCTTCGTCCGTAACTCGGGCCGCGGCATCATCCGCGGCTACGTCTAAGCCAATACGCGCGGCCATGAGACGGCTTGCCGCCATCATGCTGCTCACCCTCGCGGGCATCCCTGTCACGGCTCCGGCCGGGACGGGGGTGCCCGCTGCGTTTTTCGCAGGCAAGCATGGCGAGGGGCTGGCCGAGACCGTCAGGATGCGCTGCCGTCCCCTGCGGCTCGCGACAGCGGCAGAGATGAACTTCAGCATACATGACCCGTTCACAGGCTCCGACATCAGCGTCAGCGGTGCCTCGCTGCCCGCAGGATATGTCAGCGGACAGGCCGTGCCGTCGGCCTGGTGGAGCGAGGACCATAGCTATGGCGACACCATAGGGCGCGACCTCATCAACTATCTCCCGTTGAGTACCGACGTGACGCGCCATCGCCGTGACCTTCCACCGGCCCGTACCGTAGAGAATCCCACCTTCGCAAACGCATGGTGGAGTGCCGGCACGTCAGTCCTCTACGGCATCGAGACCGAGGTCTATGCCCCTCCCGCCGAGTGGCACGGCGCACTGGCCCGCATATATTTCTATATGGCCACAGTCTACCACTCGCGCGTCCTTACCCCCAGAGCTTACATGATGCTCACATCCAGGCCATATCCCGGCCTCACCGCATACGCCTCCGAGATGCTTCTCGAGTGGCACAGGAGCTTCCCTCCGGGCCCTGACGAGATTGAGGCCAACGACCGCGCCGAACGGCTGCAGGGCAACCGCAACCCCTTCACGGATCTCCCGGCGCTTGCCGAACATATCTGGGGCGACAAGGCCGACACACCATACGGGGGCGCCGACGGCGAGCCCGTGCCGCTCCACTCGACCTACAGGCTGTCGTCCGACCGCTGGATATACCTCACATCACCATACATCCCTGCCGATGCCGTGTGGAGCATTGACGGACATCCACAGGCCACCACACGCCTCTCCCTGACAGAGCTCGGCAAGGGTGCGCATCACATCACATACCGCTCCCCCTCGACCGGGACACAGGGACGTGTGATGATAACAATTACAGACTGACCATGAAGACTCTCCTCCCCACAATCCTTATCAGCCTCCTTCTCCTATGCTCGTGCAGCCACGACACACCTCAGCGCGACCGCGGGCCGTTGCCCGGACATGGCAACGGGGAGGGGACAGGACAACGCCCGGGCCTCGGCGATATCCCCGCTCCGTTTGACAGTGAGCTCAAGGATGCCGTCTGGCGATTCACAGGGCCCTCGGCATCGCTGCGCTACGACCGTGGCGGAGTGCTGTTCACGACCGATGCACGTGGCAGCATCAGCATCACAGACCTCGACGGAGCCACCGTGATTGCCGCGACGCTCGGCACACCGGGCACAGACTCCCTCTGCACCGCCTCGGTCAACATCAACGGACAACCACTCTCCATCATCAGCACGCGGCTGCGCGGCCGCACCCAACAGGCCGTCTGGTATGAGATTACGGACACCGACTCGGCACGTCACGTGCTTGTCACTCCCCCATGAAAAGACACACAAGGTTAACAGATTTAACCCAAAAACGTTAAAAAAAGAGTCCGCGAGGGATAGATTGGGTTAAAATTGAACAAAGTTCGGATGCAGGGTGTTAATCAGACATAACAAACATTCACCCGAGTTTACAAACATTTCCATGTTTCATCCAAACTTATGAGAGAAATGAAAAAGCAACTGTTATTGATGGCAGCATGCGGCGTGACGCTCATGGCAGCCAACGACATCAAGGCCCAGGACAACGCGATTGTTGTCGAGGAGACCGCCTTCACCGTAGACCAGGTGAAGTGCAAGGACATCTACACACCCGGCTCGTGGCGTGACAACTGGTACATCCAGCTCGGCGCCGGTATCCGTTCGCCGTTCATGGAGAACAACCAGACCGCCTACACCGACCACCGCCGCATCACCGCGATGTACAACCTCGGCGTCGGCCGCTGGATCTCACCCTATCTGGGATTCCGCTTCTCGGCCTACTATGGCTCGATGCACTGGAACGAGCACGTCACAGCCCACGCCAAGACCGCAAACCTCAACGTAGACTTCATGTGGGATATGTTCAACTCCATCGGCGGTTACAATCCCAACCGTGTCTTCTCCATCATCCCCTATGTCGGCCTTGGCTCGACATTCGTATGGGACTATAAGCCCGCACTCGGCAATATCGACGAGGGCAGCGGAAAGCTCAAGTCAAACCAGTGGCTCTTCCCCGTATCGGCAGGTCTGCAGCTCCGCTTCCGTACCGGCAAATATGTCGACATCTTCGCTGAAGGCCGCGGCACCCTCTATGGCGACAATTTCAACAATTTCGCCTTCGGCAAGCCCGTCGACATCGACATCTCCGCTGTAGCCGGTCTCATCATCCATTTCACAGGCTCTGATTTCGAGAGATACAATCCCTGCGACTACGTTTCGGCACTCAACCAGGCCAACGCACAGGTCAACGAGCTCCGTGGCGCCCTCGCCACCACCGCTGCAGCCCTCGCCGCAGCCGAGGCACAGCTTCCCTGCCCCGAGGTTGTCGCACAGGAAACTGTCGTAGAGAGTTCAGTGGTTCTCCCCACCGTACGCTTCAAGCTCAACTCGGCATACGTATCGTCTGAAGAGATGGTCAACGTCTATAACATCGCCGAATACATGAAGGCCAATCCTGATGCCCGCATCGTGGTACGCGGCTATGCCGACAAGGACACCGGCACATCGGCCTACAACATGAAGCTCTCCGAGCGTCGCGCACAGGCTGTCGCCGACATCCTCACCGGTGACTACGGCATCTCTGCCGACCGTCTCATCCTCGAGGCCGCAGGCTCTGACGTACAGCCCTACTCGACCAACGACTGGAACCGCATCGTCATCTTCGCAGTTCCCGAATGAACTGACCCTCTTCTCTTTCCTCAACAATAATTCGACGTCGGGGTCGTGCCACAGGCACGGCCCCGATTTCTGATTCTCATTAAGTAACATGAATGCCGCTACCCTCCCTGCAGGGCATGGGAAGGCAGCCCAAAGGAGCATCCCCAGGCCCAGAGGGCCGTCGTCATGAATAACCCCGGGTGACCATCGGGAACCCGGGGAGGTCTCCCGTCACTATTGATTGAGCCCCGCCAGGGGCGATGTCATATATTGCTACTTATGACATCACCCCTGCGGGGTTCAGCTTGTTTTTATCTGATAGCCCCCACGGTTCCCTGCGGTCACCGTGGGCTATCCATAACATCGGCCCTCGCGGGCCTCACAATCTTGTTACACGGCACCTAAAGGAATATTTGCAGAACTCAAAAAAATGGAGCATTTCTACATTTGTTTCAAATTTTGAATTCCCCTCCCCCAATTTCTAATTCCTCATTCCTAATTTCTCATTCACAAAAAGACCCGGCCTTGGGTCGCTGGTACCGCTATGGCCGGGTCATGGGTGTTGTGTACGGGGATGGACATTAAATCTTGCCATCCCAAGGTCTTTACGGCTAAAGACCTTCGTCGTTGCCGGGGCCTGGCGTGTCGTCCCCCCTTGCGGGGATTCAGCGTCCTGCGCCGGGATGTCGTGGAACCTCGTTCCACATAGCCCAGGGACTATATCCGGGAGGGCTACAGTTGAAAACCTACGGGAACCGAGGTTCTTTCGTGCTTTCACTTATACTAACGCCCCCGCCACGAAAAGGTTTTGACCGTGGCGGGGACGTCGCGTTAAATCTCGTTGAAAAGGTGTTAAGATTGCCTTAATCCGGCCATGACACCTTCAAACTTACGCACTATCTCCTTGTTGCACAGATTGTTTATACTCCCCTCGTGTGTATGCTTCACACTGCGCACGGGCCGGTATGTACCGTCCTGCACCTCAAGGCCCACCTTCTTGTAGGCCTCCCTGAATGGCATTCCGCCCAGCACGAGGCGGTTCACCTCCTCGACGGTAAAGAGATAGTCATACCTCTGGTCCTCGAGTATGTCCTTGCGTATGCGTATATGCTGCAGCATGAAATCGGCCATCTCAAGGCACTCCTTCATCTCCGTAGTGGCCGGGAAGATGATGTCCTTCAGCAACTGCAGGTCGCGGTTATATCCCAGCGGGAGGTTGCCCGTCAGCAGGGCAATCTCGTTTGGTATCGACTGGAGCCTGTTGCACTTGCCGCGCATTATCTCGAACACGTCAGGGTTCTTCTTGTGGGGCATTATCGACGAGCCGGTGGTCAGCTCGTCGGGGAAGGACACGAAGCCGAAATTCTGGCACATCCACATACACACGTCCATCGCGAGGTGTCCCAGGGTCGAGGCAATCGAGGCGATGGCCATCGAGGCGGCACGCTCGGTCTTGCCGCGCGACATCTGGGCCGCCACCACATTATAGTGCAGGTCGGCAAACCCAAGCAGACGTGTGGTCATGGTGCGGTCGAGAGGGAACGACGAACCGTAGCCCGCAGCCGACCCGAGCGGATTCTGGTTGGCTATGTTGTATGCCGCCACAAGCATCTGCATGTCATCGGCAAGCGACTCGGCGTATGCTCCGAACCACAGTCCGAACGACGACGGCATTGCCACCTGCAGGTGCGTGTAGCCCGGCATCAGGTCATCCTTGTGCTTCTCGCTCAACTCTATCAGTCGGTTGAACAGCTTCTCGACCGCGAGGGCGAGCGATTTCAGCTCCTCGCGCATGAAGAGCTTAAGGTCGACCAGCACCTGGTCGTTGCGCGAGCGGCCCGAATGTATCTTCTTGCCGATGTCGCCGAGCTTCTTGGTGAGCATGAACTCTACCTGCGAGTGCACATCCTCGACACCCTCCTCGATGGTGAATGTCCCGTCGTCGACAGTACCCATTATCTCAGCCAGACCCTCGAGCAGCCTGTCAAGCTCCTCGCCGGTCAGCAGTCCGATGCTCTCGAGCATCCTTATATGGGCCATCGAGCCCTCTATGTCATAGCGCGCCAGGCGCAGGTCCAGCTCACGGTCATTGCCCACGGTGAACTGTTCTATCATCTTGTCGGGCTCGAAGCCCTTGCTCCAGAGTTTCATTATTGCAGAGTGGTGAGTGAGGTTATTATTTCGGTATATATCTCAACGGCGCGCTCCATCTCGTCGAGGCGCACATATTCGTCGGCCGAGTGGCTGCGCGACGACTCGCCCGGGCCTATCTTCAGCGAGGGGAACCCGTGCATCAGCGACATATCGCTCGTCGTGGGCGACACAAAGGGCTCAAGCCCGAGTCTGCGGCACGCCTGTACCAGCGGATGCCCGTCGGCTATCACCGAGGCCCTGACACGGGTCGAGCGCGGGATCATCTCGGTGTGACAGACGACATCACGCAGCATCTCCACGGTCTCCTCGTTGCTATAGCGGTCTGTGGTGCGGATATCAACTACCCAACGGCATTCGTCGGGGATGACGTTATGCGCCCTTCCGGCCTCGATCTGTGTGACATTGAGTGTCACCTCGCCGAGTATCTCCGAGCCCCCGGGGGCATGCCAGCAGCGCAGACGGTCTATATCGTCGATGGCGCGGTAGAGGGCGTTGATACCCTCACCTCTTGCGGCATGGCCGCTCACACCGCGTGTCACGCAGTCGAGCACCACAAGCCCTCTCTCGGCCACCGCAGGCTGCATCCCCGTGGGCTCACCCACGATGGCACAGGCAATCTCTATGCCTCTCGCGGCCATTGCGGGGAGGAAGGCCCTCATGCCATGTTCGCCACCGACCTCCTCCTCGGCGGTGATGGCAAGCAGCAGGTTGAAGGGGAGTTCTCTCTCTCGCAGGTTCAGGAACACCTCTGTCAGTGTCACCGCCGAGGCTCCCGCGTCGTTGCTGCCGAGGCCATAGAGGTATCCGCCCTCGATGTCGGGGCTGTGCGGGTCGCGGGTATATGAGGCCGCCGGGCGAACAGTATCGTGGTGCGAGTTGAGCAGCAGCGTGGGCCGTGCGGGGTCAAACCCCTCCGAGAAGGCAAAGACATTGTTATGTACCCTCTCAGGCCCGGCTCCATGCGCGGCAAGATAGTCATATATTATGTCTGCCGTGCCGCTCTCGTCCCTCGACACCGACGGTGTGGCTATGAGCCGCTGCAGCAGCCCGACATATCGTGGCTGCGCGCTCATAGGTGTATGACGGTGCCTGTGGTGTTGTTGAGGTTGTCGGCATGCTTGATGGTCACGCTCGACACCCCGAGCTCCACGGCACGCAGTGCGTTCTCAATCTTCGGAATCATGCCCTTGCTCACCACACCGCTTTCCTTGAGCGAGGCGTAGAGCGCGGGGGTTATCTCGGGGATTAGTGAGTCGGGGCGGTCAATGTCTTCCATGACTCCCGGTTGCTCGAAACAATACACCAGGTCTGCCGCAGTGGTTCCGGCCATCCCTATGGCCAGCGCGGAGGCCACCGAGTCGGCGTTACAGTTGAGCAGCGTACCCTCTCCGTCGTGGGTTATTGCACAGAACACAGGTACCTTCCCTGCGTCGAGCAGCGAGTCTATGAAGCGTGCGTTGACCCCCTCGGGAGCGATGTCCCCCACGAATCCGTAGTCTATCGGCTCTTTGGGGCGCATGGTGGCGTGGATTGCGTCGCCGTCGGCTCCGCAGAGCCCCACGGCATCGCACCCTGCCGCCTGCAGCAGCGACACGACACGCTTGTTGACCAGCCCGGCATAGACCATGGTCACGACATCGAGGGTCTCGCGCGAGGTGACGCGCCTACCCTCTATCATGGTGGTGGGTATCTCAAGGCGCGCGCTCAGGCGGGTGGCTTCCTTTCCACCGCCATGCACGAGTATCTTGCGCCCCGGCATCGCGGCAAACTCACCGACAAACCTGCCGAGGGCGTCGGGATTGTCCACGACATTCCCGCCTATCTTGACAACGGTGACAGGTGCGCTCATAGCGACTCAAGCATACGTTTGAGCACTACCTGGGCCGAAATCTCGCGGTTTGCAGCCTCGGGTATCACAATCGAGCGCTCGGACTCTATCACGTCGTCGGTCACGATCATGTTGCGGCGCACCGGCAGGCAGTGCATGAAGAATGCATTGTCGGTCAGCCCCATCTTCTCGGTGTCGACAGTCCATGCGCGGTCGGTCGAGAGCACCTTGCCATAGTTGGGGTCGGCAAATGCCGACCAGTTCTTGGCATATACGAAATCGGCACCCTCGAGAGCCTTGCGCTGGTCATACTCGACCTTGGCACGCCCCACAAACTCGGGAGCAAGCTCATACCCTTCGGGATGTGTGATGACGAAATCATAGTCCGTGGCGTTCATCCACTCGGCAAACGAGTTGGGGACGGCCTGCGGCAGAGCCTTGGGATGCGGTGCCCATGTCATGACCACCTTGGGCCTGGGCTTGGTCTTGTATTCCTCGATGGTGATGAGGTCTGCAAAGCTCTGCAGGGGATGACGTGTCGCGGCCTCCATAGAGAAGACGGGACGTCCCGAGTAGCGTATGAACTGGTTTATGACCCTCTCCTCATAGTCCTCGGCCTTATCCTTGAGTCCGGCAAACGAGCGCACACCTATGATGTCGCAATAGCTGCCCATCACGGGGATAGCCTCCAGCAGGTGCTCGGCTTTGTCGCTGTCCATGATGACGCCGCGCTCGGTCTCGAGCTTCCATGCACCCTGGTTGACATCGAGGACTATGACATTCATCCCAAGGTTCAACGCGGCCTTCTGTGTGGAGAGGCGTGTGCGGAGACTCGAGTTGAAGAATATCATCATCAGTGTCCTGTTACGGCCGAGGTCAGTGTAGGCAAAACGGTCTTTCTTTATATCGAGAGCCTCCCTGACGGCTGCGTCGAGGGGGCCTATGTCATTGACGTTGGTGAAATGTCTCATCTTCATCCGATGTATTTCTTGAATGTTTCGAGGAATGTGTCTGCCTGCTCTATCGTGAGTCCGAGGGCCGGGAGCAGACGCACTGTGTGGGCTCCGGCTCCGCCGGTGAATATCTTCCCCTCGAAAAGCAGCTTCTTGCGCAGGGCCGAGGCATCCCCCTTTATCTCTATGCCTATCATCAGGCCGCGTCCGCGCACATCGGTAATCTCGTCCGAGTCTTTGGCCATCTCTGCGAGACGCTCAAGCAGATAATGTCCTGTCTCGGCGGCATTCTCCACAAGATGCTCCTCGGCCATGACGTCAAGCACGGCTATGGCGGCGGCACATGCCAGATGGTTGCCGCCGAATGTGGTGCCCAGCATACCCTTGACGGCCTCGATGTCAGGCGAAATCAGCACCGCACCCATCGGAAATCCGTTGGCTATACCTTTGGCACAGGTGATGATGTCGGGTCTCACACCCGCATGCTGGTGGGCGAAGAACTGACCCGTGCGGCCATAGCCGCTCTGTATCTCGTCGAGTATCAGCAGGGTGCCGGTGTTGTCGCAGACGGTGCGCAGCTTGCGCAGGAAATCGTCATCGACCATCCTGATACCGGCCACACCCTGGATTCCCTCGACTATCACGGCGGCAAACTCGCCTGTCGAGAGCTTGGCCCTCACGGCGTCGATGTCGCCGAGGGGGGCGAACTCCACATTCTGCGTGGCGTTGAAGGGAGCCTGTATCTTCGGATTGTCCGTAGCGGCGACAGCGCCTGAGGTACGGCCGTGGAATGCGCGGTCAAACGCCAGAATCTTGCTTCGCCCGGTGGCGAACGACGCCAGCTTCATGGCATTCTCGTTGGCCTCGGCCCCCGAGTTGCACAGGAAGAGCTGGTATGAGTCATAGCCGCTGAGGCGTCCCAGACGGTCGGCAAGCTGCTGCTGCAGCGAGTTCTTGACCGAGTTCGAGTAGAAGCCCAGACGGCCCACCTGTCCGGCCACAGCCTCGACATAGCGTGGATGCGCATGCCCGATCGAGATGACGGCATGGCCGCCGTACAGGTCGAGATAGCGGGTGCCGTCGGCGGTGAAGACATACGAGCCCTTCCCGCTCACAGGCTCGATGTCATAGAGAGAGTAAACGTCGAATAAAGTCATTTATCGTAGGTATTGTATTTTTAGATTAGAATGCCGAGGGCTTGAGGCCGAGACCGGTCTTCTCGGGCAGACCGAACATGAGGTTCATGTTCTCGACGGCCTGTCCCGATGCGCCCTTGAGCAGATTGTCGATGGCCGAGACGATGAGCAGTTTCCCCTCGTGCTCCTCGAGCCCGATGACACACTTGTTGGTATTGACCACCTGCTTGAGGTCTACGGGACGGTCGGAGATGTGGGTGAAGGGTGCATCCTTATAATACTCCGCATACATCGCGCGGGCCTCGTCGGCGGTCATCCCCGCATCGGCAACGGCGGTCACGAAGATGCCGCGGGCAAAGTCGCCGCGCAGGGGTATGAAGGTGATGTCAGGCTCCTTGCCGTTGAGTGCGCCCAGGTTGCGACGTATCTCGATGAGGTGCTGGTGGGTGAATGCCTTGTAGACGCTCAGGTTGTCGTTGCGCCATGAGAAATGTGTGGTGGCACCCGGCTTGACACCCGCCCCGGTCGACCCGGTGATGCCGGTGACATACACGCTGCCAAGCTTACGGGCGGCAGCGAGGGGGAGCAGTGCAAGCTGTATGGCAGTGGCGAAGCAGCCGGGATTGGCCAGCTTGCGCGCGCCGCGCACCTTGCCGCCCTGCCACTCGGGCAGACCGTAGACATATCCCTCCGACTCGTCGCGGTAGTCCTGGGCAAGGTCAATCACCTTCAGCCCCTCGGGCATCGGGTTCTCCTCCCAGAACTTGCGGCTGAATCCGTGTCCCTGACACAGGAACACCACATCTACCGCCCCGAGGTCGTATGTCTCGGCAAACCGCATATCGGTCTCGCCGATAAGCCCCTCGTGTACGTGGGCAAGGGGCGCCCCGGCGTTCGAGGTCGAGTGGACAAACACAATCTCGACCTCGGGATGGTTTATGAGGAGGCGCACGAGCTCACCTGCCGTGTAGCCCGCGCCGCCTATGATTCCGGCCTTTATCATCGGGTCACTCCTCCTTGCCGTTGCGCAGCTGCACGTTGTGATATATCTTCATGGGGTTGGCCATGATGCGGGTGAAGCCCTTCACGTCGTCTGCGCTCCATGCCTTGTTGACCTCGCCATACTCGCCGAAATCGGTCTTCATCAGGTCGAAGGGGGTATCCACGCCCACAAGCGTGTACGACAGCGGACGCAGTATGATCTCCACGGTGCCCGAGACATTGCGCTGCGAGGTCTCAAGATATGCCTCCATCTCGCGCATCACGGGGTCGAGATACTGGCTCTCGTGCAGGAACATCCCGTACCATGTGCCTATCTGGTCCTTCCAGTACTGCTGCCACTTGGTCAGGGTGTGCTTCTCGAGCATCTTGTGGGCGGCGATGATGAGGATGGGGCCTGCGGCCTCGAATCCGACACGCCCCTTGATGCCGATGATGGTGTCGCCGATGTGCATGTCACGGCCGATGCCATAGCGTGCGCCCAGACGCTCAACCTCGCGGATGGCGTCGACGGGATTCTCATACACCTTGCCGTTCACGGCCTTGGGCTCACCCTTCTCGAAGGTGATTGTGATATGCTCCTCGCCGTGTTCGGTCACCTGGCTCGGATAGGCCGAATCGGGAAGCGTCTGCTCCGAGCGCAGCGTCTCCTTGCCACCTATCGAGGTACCCCACAGGCCCTTGTTGATAGAGTATTCCATCTTCTTGAAATCGGCCTCGATGCCGTGCTTCTTCAGATAGTCAATCTCATACTCGCGGGTCAGTGTCATATCGCGTGTGGGGGTGATTATCTCGATCTCGGGTGCCAGAATCTGGAAAGTGAGGTCGAAACGCACCTGGTCGTTGCCGGCGCCTGTCGAGCCGTGGGCCACTGCGTCGGCACCAATCTTCTTGGCATACTCGATTATGGCGATTGCCTGGAAGATACGCTCGGACGATACCGAGATGGGATATGTGCCGTTGCGCAGCACATTTCCGGCAATCATATATTTGATGGAACGGTTGTAGTAGTCGTCGGTCACGTCGAGGGTGGCATGCGAGGCCGCGCCCAGCTTGAGAGCCCGCTCGCGTATGCGCTCAAGCTCCTCGGGGCTGAATCCGCCCGTATTGGCGATGGCGGTATGCACCTCATAACCGAGGTCCTCCGAGAGATATTTAGCGGCAAACGATGTATCGAGGCCGCCGCTGAAGGCCAGTACTACTTTTTTCTTATCCATTTTATTTCAATGAGAGATTAGCTAAATAATGAGAAATTAGAAATGAGGAATTGAAGGAATGAGGAATTAGTAATTAGGAATTAGTAATGAAAAGGCCCAGACTCCATGCCTTTAACCTTTAACCCTTAACCTTTAACCTCATAACCCTATTTCAGATGCAGCAGAGACTTGAGCTTGTGTCCCAGCCACATGGTATAGGGGCGGCTCTTCGAGGGACGCTCGAGGCGTGCCTTCGGGTCGTAGAGCATACCGGTGCAGAGGCACATGCGGCGGTTGTTGCGCTGCAGTATGTCATAGTTGACACACCCCTTGCATCCGGCCCAGAATTCCTCGTCGTCGGTAAGCTCGGAGAATGTCACAGGCTTGTAGCCCATCTGGGTGTTCAGCTTCATCACCGGCAGCGACGTGGTGATGGAGAATATCTTGGCGAACGGGAACCGCAGTCTTGCCAGCTCGAACGTCTTGGCCTTGATACGTGCAGCCAGGCCCAATCGTCGGAACTCGGGGTCCACAATGAGGCCCGATGTGGCCACATAATCACCATGTTCCCAACTCTCTATGTAACTGAAGCCGATCAAACGGTCGTCACAGAGAGCCACCACGGCCTTACCGCCCGAAATCTTCTTGGCGATATACTCCGGCGAGCGGCGGGCTATGCCCGTGCCCCTCTGGAGGGCCGACTCATAGATGAGGTCCACTATCTGCTGTGCATACTTCACATGCTCCTCAGTGGCAAACATCACCTTAATCTGGTCGTTGTTCATCTTGACTTTAAGCTGTCCTTGTGTTGAATAAATTAATGTATATCGTGAATAATTTTGCAAAGTTACGAAAAATCGCCATACAAATCCGAACAATTTTCGCAAAAATCGCATTCATCTCCTCAAAAATTGAAGAAAAGCCGCCCCGCCACCCACCGCTCCCCGTTCAGGGGGCAACACCCCGACCTCCGTCGCCAGCTTTTTGAGCAGCCCGGGCCTTTCAGGGCCCCTCGCCACCCACCGGTCCCCGTTCAGGGGGCAACGCCCCCGGCCCTTTTTGATTTTCGCCGCATTTGTAGAATATATTTGCCGATTTTTTGTAATTTTGCGGTTTGAAACTCCGTATAACCCACTATCAACCAAAAACTGTGGAAACAAAGTACATCTTCGTGACCGGCGGCGTGGTGTCGTCGCTCGGGAAAGGAATTATCTCATCATCCCTCGCTTGCCTGCTCAAGGCGCGGGGATACAGGGTGACAATCCAGAAATTCGACCCCTACATCAACATCGACCCCGGCACACTGAATCCCTACGAACATGGCGAGTGCTATGTGACGGTTGACGGACATGAGGCCGACCTCGACCTGGGCCACTACGAGCGTTTCACCAACATACAGACCACCCGTGCCAACAACGTCACCACGGGCCGCATCTATCAGAGCGTCATCGACAAGGAGCGCCGCGGCGACTATCTGGGCAAGACGGTGCAGATAATACCCCACATCACCGACGAGATCAAGCGCAATGTGATGGCGCTGGGCAAGACCGGCAACTTTGATTTCATCATCACCGAGATCGGAGGTACCGTGGGCGACATCGAGAGCCTCCCCTTCCTCGAGGCCGTGCGCCAGTTGCGCTGGGAGCTCGACAAGGATTGCCTCTGCATCCATCTTACCTATGTCCCCTATATCCGTGCGGCCAAGGAGCTCAAGACCAAGCCCACCCAGCACTCGGTCAAGGAGCTGCAGCGCCTTGGCATACAGCCCGATGTGCTTGTGCTGCGCACCGAGCATGAGATTCCGGCCACTACGCTCAAGAAGATAGCCCAGTTCTGCAACGTGTCGCCCGACGGCGTGGTGCAGAGCGTCGACGCCCCCAGCATCTACAAGGTGCCCCTGATGATGCACGCCCAGGGCCTCGACCAGATTGTGCTGCACAAGGTCGGCATCGCCCCCATCGGAGATCCCGACCTCGGCTCGTGGCGCAAGTTCCTCGACCTTATGGACTCGGCCACCGAGAAGGTCACCATCGGTCTTGTGGGTAAGTATGTCGAGCTCCAGGATGCATACAAGTCGATAAACGAGGCCCTCTTCCAGGCCGCGACATACTGCGGACGCAAGCTGGACCTGAGGTATATCCATTCCGAGAAGGTCACCCCCGACAACGTGGACTCGCAGCTCGAGGGTATGGACGGTGTGGTAATAGCACCGGGCTTCGGACAGAGGGGTATCGAAGGTAAGTTCGTGGCCCTCGAATGGTGCAGGACACACGACGTCCCCACCTTCGGCATCTGTCTGGGCATGCAGTGCATGGTCATCGAGTTTGCCCGCAACGTGCTCGGGCTCACCGAGGCCAACTCGACCGAGATGGCTCCCAACACCCCCGACAACGTCATCGACCTGATGGAAGACCAGAAGAGCATCCACAACATGGGTGGCACCATGCGCCTCGGCGCCTACGACTGCCGTCTCACCGAGGGCTCGAGGGCCGCGAAGGCATACGGCAAGACCGAGGTGAGCGAGAGGCACAGGCACCGCTTCGAGTTCAACAACGAGTACAGGGCCCGCTTCGAGGAGGCCGGCATGAAATGTGTGGGCGAGAATCCGGCCACACACCTCGTCGAGGTTGTCGAGCTCCCCGACCACCGCTGGTTCATCGGCACGCAGTACCATCCCGAATACTCGTCGACGGTGCTATCCCCCTCACCCCTCTTCCTCGATTTCATGAAAGCGTCAATCGAATATCAAGCAAGCAAGAAACAATAAACTTTTTAAATGGACAAGAACACTATCACGGGCCTGCTGCTGATGGGCCTCGTGTTCCTCGGCTTCACATGGCTCAACCAGCCCTCTGCCGAGGAAATGGAACGCCAGCGTCTCGAAGCCGAGCGCCTGGAGGCTGAGGCAAAGGCCAAATCGGCACAGCCCGCCAACCTCACACTCGACTCTATAACCCCCGCAGAGGTATCGACCATCGCGGCCACCGTGCGCGAGCTCGGCACAGCCGACTCGGCCGGACGCGCCATACTCAGGGTCGGTGCCGTCAACCTGGCCGTCAACCCGCAGGGTGCCGTCAGCGGCACCATCGAGGCCGACGGCAAGATGGTGCCCGCAGATTCGCTCCTGGCCAACAACATATCGGGACTCAAGCGCTCGACGGCAGCTGCCGCCCTCTCGGCCCTGCGCGACGCCATGGCCACCGCAGTGCGCTATCGCGGATTCGCACGCCACCTCTCGGGCGACTCCATGACAGTGACTCTGGCCAACAAATACCTGACACTCGAGCTCTCGAACAAGGGAGGCGTCATCTCGCGCGCCCGTCTCAACGACTATCAGAGCTACGACTCGACAGCCGTGACCCTGCTGGCTCCCGAGACTGACATGTACAGCTTCACGCTGACATCGGCCAACCAGCGCTTCGAGACCAGCGAGTTCTATTTCAACCCCATCGTCGAGAACGACTCGACCGTGACCATGCAGCTCGACCTCGGCGACGGTGCCGTATGGGGCATCAGGTACACCCTCCCCGCCGACTCGTATCTTGTCAACATCGACGTGGTGCAGAGCGGCATGGAGGCCGTGATACCCTCGTCGGTAGCCACGATGGACCTGACATGGCACCAGAAGATGCGCCGCCTGGAGGCCGGACGTGTGTTTGAGGAGAGGAACTCGGCCCTCTACTACATGTATCCCGACGGCGACGTCGACAACCTCAGCGAGAGCGGCGACAAGCACGAGGAGATAAACCAGCGCCTCAAGTGGGTCAGCTGCAAGAACCAGTTCTTCTCGGCCGTCCTGATGGCGCAGTCCAACTTTGCCGCCGCAGACCTCAGCAGCACCGAGCTCAAGGACAACCGCGACTATATCAAGGAGATGAACATCGACCTGACGCTCGACTACTCGGCCTCGCTGGCCAATCCGGCATCGTTCGTGATGTTCCTCGGCCCCAACTCCTACCCCCTGATGAAGGATGTCGAGAAGAACATCTTCCCCGAAGAGAACATGCACCTCACCAAGCTCATACCCCTCGGCTGGCCCATATTCAGGTGGATAAGCACCCTCATTATCATCCCCGTGTTCTCGTTCCTCGGCAGCTTCATCAGCAACTACGGCATCATCATCCTGCTGCTGACCATATTCATCAAGGTGCTGCTCTTCCCCTTCACATACAAGAGCCTCATATCGCAGGCCAAGATGCGCCTGCTCGCACCCGAGATCAAGGCCATCAACGACAAGTATCCCGGCCAGGAGAACGCCATGAAACGCCAGCAGGAGACAATGGCTCTCTATACCCGCGCCGGAGCCAACCCCATGTCGGGCTGCCTGCCCATGCTGCTGCAGATGCCTGTGCTCATCGCGATGTTCTGGTTCTTCCCCTCGGCCATCGAGCTCAGGGGCGAGTCGTTCCTGTGGGCCAAGGACCTCGCAGCCCCCGACGCCATCGTGTCGTGGACCACTAACATCCCCTTCATCTCGTCTACATTCGGCAACCACATATCGCTGTGGTGTCTGCTGATGACCGCCACCAACATCATCTACACCTACCTGACACAGCAGAGCCAGGGCTCGGCAGCCATGCCGGGCATGAAATGGATGATGTACCTGATGCCGGTCATGTTCCTCTTCATCTTCAACAACTATGCCGCAGGCCTGAGCTACTACTATTTCCTGTCGCTGCTCATCACCATCATCCTCACCTACATCTTCCGTCACGTAGTGTCTGAGGACAAGATGCGCGCCAAGATGGCTGCCGAGGCCAAGAAGCCCAAGAAGAAGGGCTGGTTTGCCGCCAAGCTTGAGGAGGCACAGAAGATGCAGGAGGCCCAGCTGCGCGAACAGCGCCGCCGCGCCGGCGGAGGCAAGCGCAAGTGACCGCCGTCACAAAGATAGCAAACACCGAAAAAGACCGACTTGAAATCACTCCGTTTCCTCGTCATGGCTGTGGCCCTCGCCGCTGCCGCAACACCCCTCCGGGCCGAGACCATAAGGCTCGAAGGGGCCATAGATGCCGCGCGGCTGCATGAGATAGCCATGTCGGCCTCGGGGCTGGAGACCCTCGACCTCTCTGACGCGGTCATAGAGGCTTACGAGGGCCCGCGCCTGGCGGCCAACAGGACTGTGCATCCCGCCGCGACACTCCCGGCCTATGCCCTGAGCGGACTCAAGGCGCGCAAGGTCATCCTCCCCTCGACCCTCACGGCCATCGGCGACGGCGCCCTGATGGGGGCCGAGATCGAGGAGCTGACCATCCCCGCTTCTGTCACCGAGATTGGGCGCGGCGCATTCGCTGCATGCCGTCGGCTACGTTCGGCCACACTCCCGGCCACGGTCAGAAGCATCGGCAGCCACATATTCAGCGGATGCACGGCCCTGACCCGTGTCAGGATGATGTCGGGCGATGTCCCGGCCTCGACGTTTGCCGGATGTACGGTCCTCGCGGATGTCACCCTCGCCGAAGGGCTTGCAGCCATCGGCGACGACGCCTTTGCCGGATGCACCTCCATGCAGTCGGTCACCATACCCGCATCTGTCAGAAGCATCGGGTCGAGGGCTTTCTCACGCAGCGGCATCACTCGGGCCGACCTGACCGCGTGCAGCGCGCTCGCATCTGTCGGCGACGAGGCCTTCGCCCATTGCCCCTCGCTGACCTCAGTGTCCCTCCCGGCCTCGGCTTCGGAGATGGGACAAGGTGTGTTCTTCGGCTCGGGCGCCCTGCGTTCGGTGACACTCCCCGCCAAACTCACCACACTCCCGCCCCTCACGTTCAAGGGAGCCGCGGGGATATATGACGCCACCGCACTGCTGCACGAAGGCATCGATTCGATAGGCACCCTGGCGATGGCCGGGATGTCGGGGGCATCCTCCGTGACCCTCCCCTCGACCCTGCGGTACATAGCCGACGGAGCCTTCGAGGGCTGGAGCTCGATGAGCCTCACAGACGCCACCCCCCTGCGCCATCTCCCCGGGCTTGGCCAAGGAGTCTGGGACGGTGTCGAGCAATCCAAGGTATTCCTTGACACAGACCCATCGGTCACCGATCTGTTCATGGCCGCGCCGCAGTGGTGCGAGTTCTCGTTCGACAGGTCTGGCACCACACAGACCGCCGACGCCGTCTCACGCCCCTCCCTGAGGGTACGTTTTGACGGCGACATGCTCTGCATCGAGGCATCAGGCCCGATAGCCTCGGCCACCCTCCACGACCTCGGCGGCATCGCCGTGGCCACCGCCGACGCCGGGGGCGAGACATCCGTCACCCTCGACACCTCGCACACCCGTGCCCAATTCTTCATCCTATCCGTGACGCTCGCCGACAGAAGCCGCGCCACAATCAAACTCATCAGACAGTGACATAGCCGTGGGAAAGAACAAACTGAAAAAATTCGCCGAGATGGAGACGCTCGACTGCGTGTACCAGTATCCCTTCGCAACCCTGCGCGACGGAGGGGGCTGTCCCCTGCGAGGACGCTGGGGCGCCGAGGTATTCGGCAACGACCGCCCCATAACCCTCGAGCTCGGATGCGGCAAGGGTGAATATGCCGTGGGGATGGGACGCCTCTATCCCGACCGCAATTTCATCGGCATCGACATCAAGGGTGCCCGCATGTGGACAGGCGCGCGTCAGGTGGCCGACGAGGGTCTCGGCAACGTGGCCTTCCTGCGCACTTCCATACATCTCCTCCCCGAGTTCTTCGCCCCCGGCGAGGTCAGTGAGATATGGATAACATTCCCCGACCCGCAGATGAAGAAGGTCAACAAACGGCTCACCGGCACACATTTCATGGAGATATACCGCCGCGTGCTCGTCGACGGGGGTGCCGTGAGGCTCAAGACCGATTCCCCCTTCCTCTACGCCTACACCTCGGCCATGGTGGCCCACAACTCCCTGCCCCTACTCGCCGCCACCGACGACCTCTACAACTCGCCCTTGAGCGCCGAGGTACCGCCAATCACCACCTATTATGAACAGCAGTGGCTCGGGCGCGGCATACCCAGCAAATACATAGCCTGGCAGCTCCCCGCCTCCACCCCCATCACAGAGCCCGACATCGAGATAGAGCCCGACACATACCGCTCCTTCGGCCGCGGCACCCTCCAGGGCTTCTGAACAATCCACCCCCCGGGGGTGTTAAGACATTACTCATACAACACTCACGTTTATGCAGCTATATCCATCGCTCATCACAGACGCTCTCGCCACGGTGCGTTATCCGGGCAACGGCAAGAACCTCATCGAGGCCAATATGGTCGAGGACGACATACGCATCGACGGCGACTCGGTGAGCTTCACGCTCATCTTCGACAAACCCACCGACCCGTTCATGCGCTCGCTGGTCAAGGCTGCCGAGGCAGCCATCCACACCCACATATCACCCGACGTCAAGGTCACCGTCAAGACGGCCTCGCGCCAGCCGGCAGCCCCCAAGGCAGCCCCGATACTCCCCGGAGTCAAGAACATCGTCGGCATATCGTCGGGCAAGGGTGGCGTAGGCAAGTCGACCGTGGCCGCCAACCTGGCCGTGGCGCTGGCACGCGAGGGGTATAAGGTCGGCCTGCTCGACGCAGACATATTCGGCCCCTCTATGCCCAAGATGTTCGGCATCGAGGACGAGCAGCTCTATCTGCGCGAGGCCGACGGACGCAACCTCATCATCCCCGTCGAGCGATATGGGGTCAAGATACTCTCGATCGGCTTCCTTGTCGACAGGGACAAGGCCGTGATGTGGCGCGGCTCCATGGCCTCGAACGCCCTCAAGCAGCTCATCACCGACGCCGACTGGGGCGAACTCGATTATTTCCTCATCGACATGCCCCCCGGCACCAGCGACATACACCTCACGCTGGTGCAGACCCTGGCCATGACAGGAATCGTGGTCGTGACCACCCCCCAGGAGGTGGCACTGGCCGACGCCCGCAAGGGCATAGCCATGTTCATGGACGAGAAAATCAATGTACCCATACTCGGCCTGGTCGAGAACATGGCCTATTTCACACCCGCCGCCCATCCCGACGAGCGCTATTATATCTTCGGGCGCGAGGGAGGTGTGCGCCTCGCTGAGAAACTTGGCGTGAAGCTGCTTGCGCAGATACCCCTTGTGGCCGGAATCGCCGAGAGCGGTGACGCAGGCGAGCCTATAGCGCTGGCCGACTCTGTTACAGGCATGGCATTCACACATCTGGCCCACGAGGTTGCCGACGCCGTCGACAGCCGCAACGCCACCCTCCCCCCGACACACAAAGTCGTCATGAAAAATTAGGAATTAGGAATGAGGAATTAGGAATTAATTTCTAATTCCTCATTAAAGAGGTTTCTCATTAAAGAGGTTTCAATTTCTCTCTCAATATGAAAAAAATTCTACTCACCACATTGTGCCTTATCGCTGCCGGGGTGGCCGGGGCAGCTATTCCCGACGGCTATTACTCAAGGCTCGACGGCAAGTCGGGTGCCGAACTCAAGACAGCGGCATTCCAGATCATCAGCCCGCACACCAAAGTGTCGAGCTACTCCAACCTGCCGCGCTATTTCCAGACCACCGACGTATATCCCCAGTCGATGCAGTGGTGGGACATGTATTCCAACGTCACCCGCTATGCCCCCTCCTTCTCGGGCCTCAACCGCGAGCACTCGCTTCCCAAGAGCTGGTGGAAGGTGGGCAATGACGTCGAGTACACCCCCGCCTACACCGACCTGTTCCACCTCTATCCCTCGGACGGCCCCGCCAACCAGGCCAAGTCAAACTACCCCCTCGGCACCGTCAACATCGGCGAGCGTCTCAAGTTTGACAACGACGTGACCCTCGTGGGCTACCCCGTGGCCGGACAGGGAGGCGGCGCGCAATATGTGTTCGAGCCCAACGACGAGTACAAAGGTGACTTTGCCCGCACATATTTCTATATGGTCACCTGTTACCAGGACCTTCAGTGGAATACCTCATATCTGTGGATGCTGCAGCGCAATACCTACCCCACCCTCACGTCGTGGGCCGTAAACCTGCTGCTCAAGTGGCACCGCGAAGACCCCGTGAGCCAGAAGGAGACCGACCGCAACGAGGCCGTCTACGGCTATCAGGGCAACCGCAACCCCTTCATCGACTTCCCCGACCTCGCCGAGTATATATGGGGTGACAAGGTGGGTATGCCCTTCAAGGTCAGCGGAGGCACCACCCCCTCGGGCAAGCCCGTCCTCACCGCGCCCGTCCCCGACACCACACTCGATTTCGGACAGGTTGCCGTGGGACAGAGCATCAAGGCCCTCCTCTTCTTCAAGGGCGAGAATATCCCGTCGAGCCTATCGCTGTCGCTCGTGGGCACCGACAAGGCCATGTTCTCCATCCCCGAACGCTCCATCGGGGCGCAGCTCCTCAACTCACCCTCAGGCTACTACCTGCAGATAACCTACACCCCGACATCCACAGGTATCCACGAGGCACGCATCAGCATGTATGACGGCGGCCTCTCGGGCAGCATGACCGTCAACCTGCGCGGCGAGGCCCTCGAGCAGCCCACACTCTCGACCCTCTCGGCCTACGAGGCAGCCGACATCACCTCCGACTCCTACACCGCATCGTGGAGCACCGCCCCCGAGGCCATCGACTATTATGTCGTGACACGCACCCGCTATCTGGCCGGTGGCGATGTGCAGACCGAGGAGCTCGAGACCGAGGAGACATCCCTCACCATCACCGATTTCGACACCGCCACCCAGGAGACCTACTCGGTACAGAGCTCACGTCTGGGCTTCCGCTCGCAGCCGTCCAATGTGGTGTTTGTATATCATTCCGGGCTCGGCGAGCTTGTCACCGACTCGCCCCTCACCGTCACAAGCTATCCCGACTGCATCCACATCGCATGTCCCACAGACCACACCGACGCCCGCATATATGATGCCGGAGGCCGTCTCGTCGGCATGATACCCCTGATAGCCGCCCCGGGCATAGAGCTCAACCTCGAGCCGGGAGTCTACATGCTCGTCACCGCCGAGCACCCCACCCCCGTCAAGATGATAGCCCGATAATCCTCCCCCCTTCAGGGGGCAACGCCCCCGCCCCTTTTGAGCCGGGTGCGCCCCTTCAGGGGCCACCCCTCCCGGGCTCGCGGAGACATTTTGCTTCCATACCGGGGCAAAAACCGCCAAAAACGCGACTTTCAGGGGCAAAAATTAAAATAAATGACATAAAATTTGGAAAAGTGACGGAATGATAGTAATTTTGTCAGTCAAAAGTCCAAGACAGCTTCATTTTGGGCAGAATCATTACATATTGACAAACATATATCCATCACTATCTTCAAAATAACTACAACGACATGAAGAAGATCTTATTCATGGCCCTGACGCTGGCCGGATTCCTGTGTCTGGCCACAGCATGCTCGGACGACGACTCGAACCTCAGCAACCTCCCCGCATTCGATTCAGGCGATTTCGGAAACCGTGTCAAGCAGCCCGAGTGGGCCACCGCCGTGACCTGGCAGAACGACGCCGCTTGCAAGGCTACATACGAAGATTTCATTGCCAACGACTCGACCCTCGTATTCGCAGGCAACTATGAATATAAGGATGGCATGAACTACTCGACAGGCAAGGAGCAGCCCTACTGGTACTACTACACCGGTAGCGGTGCCAGCATATACCTCTCTGAGGGCAATATCTACCAGACCTCGTTCAACCAGGATCTTGACAACCTCTCGTGGACTCCCGAGGTACGCACCCTCTACAACAGGGTTTGGAACGAGTATTATATCCGTCGCTCGCGTCTCACATACACCTTCCTTGTCAAGGCCGAGGGTGGCTTCAGCGCCGACGGCACATTCACACTCGATGGCCAGCAGCATCAGGTAGTCAACGTCATTCCCAAGGTTGAGCCCGATCCCGAGAAGGAGATTAAATACTCCCCCGCCAAGATTGTCATCGCTTTCGGCGATAACGTATGGAACCAGTACACCATCGCCAAAAACCTCAACGGCATCGGCACAGGCTCGCGTGACCGCCTCGTCTATGTTCAGGACGTCCGCCAGACCGTGCTCGACAACCTCGACATCATTCAGGCATATAACCGTGGCAACAACCTCGTCACCATCGCCGGCGCCACCGAGGCCGACAACGTCCAGATTGACCTCAACGACATCCGCAAGGGTCTCGGTGCATAAGCCTTAACCCGCGCACGACATCCATACAGACTCCCCGCACCTCTGCACAGAGGTGCGGGGAGTCTGATTTTTTGCTGAACAATCGGCACTCCCGGGGCGTTGGAACAATATACAGAACCCCAAAACATCAACTATTATGGATAAGAGAGAAAAACCCAATCACGCCGAAGATACATACAGGGGCGTGGATGTGAACAAAGCCGACGACGGCAAAGAGACAAAGAAGCTGGTCAAGGAAGATATCCGCGACCTCAACAACAACCCCCGCAACAACGACATCGACGAGTGACACCACCACAGGGCGTCAAGATAACACAAGGGCCGGAGCCTCACCACAGAGACCCCGGCCCCGGTGTATATAGAGTGAGAGCGAAACCTCGTAAGGATGTGGCCATAGCAGTGAGAGGAGTCATCGCCTCTCCTCCGCATAAAATAGCGTCCGACAGGACGCAGATTTATCCGTAACCGGGTACGCCGAAGCTCGCGTAGGCGTGCCCGGACGTACCTAACCCATGTCCCGGCGTCCGACAGGACGCTGATTTACGCCACGACATATCTGCGCAATGAAGGGACGGATCTCTTAGCCTGGACACAGCGATATGGAGGAGATCCAATGGGCCTGGGAGAGGTCCTTTAAGTTCCGTACATCCATAGAATTAGTGGACCTCTCCGAGGCCCGGCATTATGTCGGGTTGTTTACCCCACACCGTCGCCGTGAGCGGGATAGACGCCCTTTCGGGCTATCCCGTCACACGGCTCGATGTGGGGCTTTCCACATATCGCCGCTTCGCGGCTGGGGCTTCCGCTTTTGGGGATTGAAGGATGGCGCTGGGGTAAAAAAATGTTGCCGGGGGTATTGTGGATAAGGATTTTAATGTTTATCTTTGCGGACGTATTTTTCATCTCACGCCGAATGTGGCCCCCTGCGGAGGCTTGACTTTGTCATGGGGCCGGTTGGGGTGAGGGGAATGTACAAAACATTTTTGGAAAAGGCGTTTATCAGACGCTTTGTTCTTGACCGCCAAGAATCTCGCAAATTCTCACAAAGGCAGAACATCGCAACGATAGACGCTCACGGATATGCCATATATCGGTGCGCACAGGCGTATGCCCGCGAGGGCCTTTGCCATGCGTCACCCTTTCTGTCATATCGGCGTGGGCTCTGCGTTGCTTGTCCTCCTTTGGTAGGCAATGCGAGAGCCTTTGGCGGTAGGACAAGCAAGATACAGACTCCACGTCTTTTTTTGTCAGTTACCAGCCATAAACACAGTGCGCCACAGGGAGTCGAGGACACGCAACACACACAGCTATGAAACAGCTATTGTTCTTTGTGACGGCCCTAATCCTGGCCGTCCTCCCTGCCAAGGCACAGTCGACGCAGGTGGCCACACTGAGCCACGAGGGAACCATCACCACATTCTACTCGGGCAACGCCCTCAAGGACGCCTACGCCGCAGCCGCAGAAGGCGACGTCATCACCCTATCGTCAGGAACATTCAATGCCGTCAACATCGAGAAAAATATCACCCTCCGTGGCGCAGGGATGATGCCCAACGAAAATCCCACCGTCATCACAGGTGATATTACCGTGAAATGCCCTCCGTCCGAGACCAACTATTTGACGTTGGAGGGATTTTATCATAACGGTTATCTAAAGTTTGACAACATCTATGGCATGTCTAATCCCAAGGATGTGAGAATAGTAAAATGTCAGTTCAAAACCTTCGATTTTGTTGCTATCGACAATCTGACAGCAGTCAATACCTTTTTCAGCAGATTTAATGGGAATGGCAACAGTTCAGGAAATTTCTTCAATTGCTACTTGGGCGATGCAAGTGGATATCATGGTATTAAATCAGCTACATTTACAAACTGCATATTATGGTGTGGTGCCAATGATATAGGTAGTTTCTATAACAGCACATTCAAAAACTGTATCATTGGCGAGACGGGGTCGGGACATTATTTCCCCTCAAGCACTTTTGCAACTTATTGCTACTATTATGGCGGCGCCAAAGAGCCATTCAAATACTCCCCCACCTCGACCAATGTCGTCAAGAACGACATGAGTGCTGCCGATATCTTCAGCGACACCGATCTTCAGATTCTCAAAGAAGAGCTCCAGTCTACCTGGCTCGGTGATGACGGCACACAGGTCGGTATCTATGGCGGTTTCCTCCCCTTTGACCCCACTCCGACCAACCCGCAGATAACCAAGTTTAACGTTGCCTCAAAGACCACAGCCGACGGCAAGCTCTCTGTTGACATCGAGGTAAAGGCAAACTAACCGCGTCATCATATCCCCAATGAAAAGAATAGCAAAGATACTCCTTGCCACGGTGATAATGGCGGGGAGTCATCAGGCGCGGGGCGATGACGGCATCACGGGCCGGTACTGGTTTGACCATTCCACCATCCTCACACCCTTCACCCCCGGACTGATGGAGATTCCGACCGACGGACTCTCAGACGGCCTGCACATGTTCAGCGCCTATGTCGAGAAAGGTGGCCTGACATCTTCGGTGTCGTCGCGATGGTTTGTCAAGAGCCCCGCACTCGGGACAACAGCCGTTCCGCAGGTACGCCTGTCGGTCGACGGCAAGCCCTGGGACGTGGTGACCGGCGCAGGCGCCAACGGTATCATAGCCCTCGACCTGAGCACCGCCGGGATAACCGAGGGGATGCATCTGCTCGACGCCACAGTTGTGACAAGGGGCTCTGTCTCCCCGACCGTGTCGCGGTGGTTCCTCAAGTCGTTCACCCTCAAGGGTGGCGAGAGCTATAAGACGGCACTTTTCCTTGACGGCAAATCGTGGCGGACATTCGACGCACAGGCCTCGGGCGACGGACTGATGTCGCTGCAGCTCGACATGAACGAGATTCCCTTTGGTGTCCATACCATCCAGGCACAGATAGTTTCGCCCGATGGCGTCGCCACTGATGTCAGGGAGGCGATGTTCATGCGCGTGCCCTCGACCGCCCAGCTCTCGACGCTGCGCGGATACTACATGCTTGACGGCAAGATGCTCGGCGAGCTCGAGGCCGGGACGGACGGCACCATATTCCACCTCGACATCGACGCCTCTCAGCTCCCTGCCGGGCTCCACTCCGTCTCTGTCTACCTTGCCGGGAGCATCGGACTCACCACCTCGGTCAAGACAGCATGGTTCGTCAGGATTCCCGAAGGGGGCGAGGGGGTCAAGAGCTATGAGTACTGGCTCAACGACAACACCGAAAGCCTGCATACTGTGACACTCCCCGAGGTCGAGAATCCTTTCAGCCTCATAAGCCTGATAGAGATGCCCGTAGAGCCATTCCGCACCACCTCATATACATTTGCCGTAGAGGAGGGGAAGCCCGTGGCATACGCCAAGAATGACTTTCAGGTGCGTTTCAGCGACCCCGACGGACGAATCACATTCGGTCACAGCCCATTCACCGACCAGCGTGTGCGCAAGGCTGTCGAGAACGTGCAGCCCGTCACAGAGAACGAGGCTACACTCAACCCCGTTGTGAGCGATGGTGAGATAGCATGGTACAGCATAGAGGGTGAGGCGGGCGACTCGATAGCCATACGTCTCGACCGCTCGGGCATGTACGAGCTTTATGCTCCCGACGCACAGATGCTTGCACAGGCTACAGGCGCCGATGCTATGAACAGCAGCGGTGTGAGCCTGACAAAGAACGGCAAGCACTATCTCGCAGTACACGATGTGGCGGATAAATATGGCAAGCCGACCCTCTATGTCACGCATATTCCGCGCTGCGCAGTGCTGTCGTGGACTCCCGAGAAGAGCTCGCAGCAAGGGTTACTTGTGATGGATATGCACGGCAACGGCTTCGACAATCTGAAATCCGTGGCCTTGGAGAAAGACGGAGTCAGGATTGAGCCTACCGAATGGGTCGCTCGTGACAGGTATAACCTGACGGTTCAGTTTGACCTTGACGGCAATAATGTTGCCATCGGCAAATACGACATTGTGGCCACCTATAAGGAGGACGGCAAGGAGACTGTCGTGACCAAGAACGAAGGCATCGAGTTTGTCGCCAAATCCAAGCCGGATGTCAGTGTCAATGTGGTTGCTCCGCGCATTGCCCAGACACCCTATGAGGTTCATGTCGATGTCGTCAACAACAGCGACCAGTCGGCATGGGGCATACCCGTCAATCTTGCGTTCGTGAACAAAGACAGTGATATTGCTGTAGAGTTCAAGAATTTCTCGCCGTCAAGCCCTGATACCATTGACGTGGATGAGCCTGCATATTTTGTCACGGACAATCTGCTTGATACCGGAGAACCGGGCACTGTCGTGTCGATGGTATTGCCCTACATAGGCCCTAACGAGACCATACGTCTTACAATGGGTCTGTATTCGGGTGCCCATGAAATCATACGCATGTATGCATGGAACGGCCAGCCGTGGAGCGATGAGTTTGAAGAGATGATGGAGGAAGGATATGATTTCGACCAGATTAACGACCCTGACCCCACCAATCTCCTCTCGGCAAAGGACATCGTATATCTCAGGACACTCGAGGCCGAAGAGGCTGAGATGCCTGAATCGGCAATGATGAAGAGCCGTGGCGGACACAGGACGGTCAAGACCGCATCGTTCTATGTCAAACCGATGTACGGAAAGACCAAATATTTCTTCAGCTCCTCTATCACCGGCTCGAGGGGGTCTCAGACCACTGTCACCACGGGCAAATCATTCGGTGTGAGCCTCGGAACCGGGCCTAATCCGTTCGAGCCCAACTGGGCCTGGCATAATTTCAAGGTCATGACCAATCACGTGGCAGTACCTGCCCACATACTATTTAAAGTGCTGGATATGTGCTACAATGGGCCACGCGTGCAAGAATATATAAAATCCGTACGCAAGAAATCCAAACCCAAACCAGATCCCCACGACATCGACTGCTATCAGTCGGGCGACCCCAACGACATGCACGGATATGTCTCCCCGTCGGGCGACAACTATATCGGTGCGGCGGTCAAGTCGGTAGAATATACCGTGGAGTTTGAGAACGACCCCGAGATTGCCAATGCCTCGGCATCGGTGATAACCGTCGAGAATAAGATTGACGGCAAGTCGCTCGACCTCGCGTCGTTCAAGCCGCTCAAGATGATAATCGGCAAGAAAGAGACCGAGCTTCCGGCAGAGCACCACTTTGTCAAGACGCTCGACATGCGTCCCGAAATCAATGCCATAGCCGAACTGACATTCGACTATGAGGCCGAGAGCGGCGAGGCCCGCTGGGCACTGCGCTCGCTCGACCCGATGACAATGGAGCCGACGCGCTATATGGACGACGGCATCCTCCCTGTCAACGATGACTCGGGGCGTGGCACAGGCTATCTCTCGTACTCCATCGACCTCAGGAAGGGTCTTGCCGACGGCACGGAGATTGCCAACAGCGCCGTCATAGTGTTCGATGACAACGAGCCTATCCCGACACCTGTCTGGACCAATATCACCGACTACACGCTGCCCGAGGCGGTGATTGCGGGCAAGGAGCTGAGCGAGGACGGACTGAGCTGCACGCTGACGTTCGAGGGCTCGGACTCTGGCTCGGGTATCTGGTATTACGACCTCTACGCCCGTGCCGCGGGTGCGGAACGCTGGGAGCTCGTGCGCTCGCAGATAGAGGATGACACCTTTGTCTATGAGTCGGCGACCTCGCTTGCCAATACCGACTTTGCGGTCATCGCCACCGACCGTGCGGGCAACCGTCAGAGCGACGCGGCCATCAACGGCCTGGCTGGTGATGCCGACGGCAACGGCGAGGTCGATGCGACCGACGTCGTGGTGACACGCAACTATTACATGGATCCGACAACTCAGATTATCCTCCGCAATGCGGATGTCACAGTAGACGGTGAGGTAGACGCACAGGATGCCACCGTGATACGCAACATCTACTTGGGTGAGGAAATCAAGAGAATCAACAACCGTAAACCCACAAGAAGAAAATGAGAAAACTGATGACAATGCTCCTCACGGCCCTCGCCATAATCCCTGCGATGGCCTACGATGTGGAGACTACCGACCATCTCAGGGTCTGGGCCGAGTTCCCCGACCCGGTGGTGGCCGACGGAAAGACCGTAAACTATGTCAAGGTCTATCAGCACGACAGCGACGACCTCGACTATACCGCCTTCAACCTCGAGCTGATACTCCCCGAGGGGTTCAGGGTGAACAAGGTGCGTCAGGGACGCGATATGGTCAATGACATATTTTTCACCGACCGTGCCACGACGACCCATGCCATATCGTGCAATCTGCTCAATGGAGTTGACCTGCGCATAATCGGCGACTCGAGCGAGAACGCCAACCTGTATAAGGATGACGTGGACGGCAATCCGCTGGACCATCTCTTCACCGTCGGCCTCATAGCCGAGCCCACGCTTGCCTCTGGTGAGTATCAGGTGGAGATGAAGGGTGTGAAGTTCGTGCACCGCACAGGCGATGCCCGCGTACCTGCGCTCGACGACCCCTCGTACTACACCGTCACCATCGACAATCCCGGCTCGACAGCCATCGAGGAGGTCGAGGCCGACTCGCTCGACCCCGAGGAGTGCTACGACCTTATGGGCCGCAAGGTCGATCCCCGCAAGGTTCACGACATGATTGTGGTGAGCAAAGGCAAGAAGGTCTATGTCAAGTAGACTTTAAGGTAGGTTAAAACAGCCCGAAAACGCCCTCCGTGCCTCCCCCGGGAGACCCGGAGGTTTTTTATATCGTCTATATCGTAGGGACGTGGCCTGCCACGTCCGGGGACGAAAAAGCATTCTTTACACCGGGAAGTATGATTGTTTGCCTGCGGACGTGGCAGGCCACGTCCCTACGATGTCACGGTTGCCTCCATTCCTAATTCCTAATTTCTAATTCTCCCCCGGTGGCATAAAGTTTGTTAAATCGGGGAGGGGGTGTTGGGGGGGAGGGAATTATTGAGTAACTTTGCGGTGGAAATTAAGGACAATCGTATTATCTGGAGTCTCGTAGCCTCAGCCTCGGGATTCTATATTTTTTAATTGTCAGCCAAAAGATAAATCATTCACTCACCACATAAAAAGACTACCTACTACCATGGCTATCACTTACATGACCAAGGAAGGTTATAAGAAGAAAATGGAAGAAATCGCGTTCCTCGAGTCTGTGGAACGCCCCCGCATATCAGCCGCCATCGCAGAGGCCCGCGACAAGGGCGACCTCTCGGAGAACTCGGAGTATGACGCCGCAAAAGAGGCTCAGGGCATGCTTGAGATGAAGATCGCCAAGCTGAAAGACCTGGTGGCCCAGAGCCGCATCATCGACGAGAGCAACCTCAACAACGAGGAGGTGCAGATACTGAACCGCGTGAAGATCAAGAACACCGCCAACGGCATGGTGATGGAGTACACCATCGTGGCCGACTCTGAGGCCGACCTCAAGGCCAAGAAGATCGGCTCGTCGACCCCCATCGCGCAGGGCCTCTTGGGTCACAAGCTGCACGAGATTGTCGAGATACGCGTGCCCGCCGGACTGATGAAGTTCGAGATTGTAGAAATCAATTTCTAAGGAATCATGGCAACGATATTCAGCCGCATAGCAGCCGGTGAGATACCCTCGTACAAGGTGGCCGAGGACGAGAAGCATTATGCCTTCCTCGACATCAACCCCGTTGCCGCGGGGCATGTGCTGGTGATTCCGCGCCGCGAGGAGGACTATCTCTTCAACCTACCCGCCGACGAGTACGAGGCCCTGTGGGGATTTGCGCGCCGCGTGGCCGCCGCCCTCGAGAAGGCCGTCCCCTGCAAGCGCATCGGTGTGGCCGTCATGGGCCTCGAGGTGCCTCACGCACACATCCACCTGATACCGATGGACTCGGAGGGTGACATGGATTTCAGGAACAAGAAACAGTTTCCCGCAGAGCAGATGCAGGCAATAGCCGACGCCATCGCTGCGAACTTTGAATGACATCATGGCAGAACGCTCGGCCATAGGATGCTGGATTGAGGCGATGCGCCTGCGCACGCTTCCCGTGTCTGTGGCCGGAGTGGTGTTTGCCGCCGGACTGAGCGTGGCCGCGCACACTGTGCGTCCGGCCGCGCTTGTTCTTGCACTGGTATTCGCCGTGCTGGCGCAGATTGCGTCCAATTTCGCCAACGAGTATTACGACTTTCGCGACGGCCTCGACCGTGCCGGGCGCGAGGGTCCCCGGCGCGGCGTGACCGAGGGCGACATCACCCCCGGTGCCATGAAGGGGGCGACATTCGCCACCCTCGGACTTGCGTGCCTGACGGGGTGCGTGCTCGTGGCCCTCTACGGACAATGGTGGATGTATGCCGCCGGGGTGCTCGTGGCGCTCGGCGTGATGGCATACAGCACGGGGCCGTGGCCCCTGAGCCGCCACGGGCTCGGCGAGGTCGCGGTGGTGGTGTTCTTCGGCATCGTGCCGGTGTGCCTCACATATATGCTGTGCGGTGGTGAGTTCAGCGCACGGCTGTTGCTGACGGCCACGGGCATAGGGCTCCCCGCAGCCAATGTGCTGGTGGTGAACAACTACCGCGACATCGACGACGACCGCGCCGTGGGCAAGCGCACCCTGGCCGTGATGCTCGGGCGCAGGGCCATGGCCGCGCTCTACGCCGTCAACGGTGTGCTGACCGCACTCCTCACCTATCCCGCATGGGACTCGCTGGGACACGGGGCGTGGACGGTGCCCCTGATATATGCGCTGCTCAACCTGGGGCTGACCCGGGTGCTGTGCGCGCGCAGCGGACGCTCGCTGACCCCCGTGCTGGGGATGACGGCGATGCTGATGCTGGTTTTCTCGATTACTTTTCTAATTTTCGCTATACTGAAATGAAACGCTTGACATTGACACTGACACTGATACTCTCGCTCCTCGTGGCCGCACCCGCGGCATCGGCACAGAGCGCACGCGACATACTCGGAGGCCTCGGAGGGCTACTCGGAGGTGGACAGCAATCCTCGCAGTCCGACTCGACACAGAACGGAGGCAAGAGCGGCGGCCTCGGCGACCTGATAGGCGGCGTGGCCGGAGCCCTCGGCCTCGGCAGCCAGAAGACCAGCGTGGAGACCCTGACCGGCACATGGACCTACACAGTCCCGGCGGTAGACTTCAAGAGCGACAACCTGCTGCTCAAGGCAGGTGGCGCAGCTGCCTCGGCCAATATCGAGAAGAAGCTCGAGCCATACTACTCGAAGGCCGGACTCACGTCGCTGACACTCACCGTCGAGGCCGACTCGACATTCAGCATGAAGGCCCGCAGGGCTGCCGTGAGCGGCACCATCGAGACCGCCGCCGACGGCAAGACGCTGGTATTCCATTTCAAGGCCCTCAAGCAGATAAACATAGGCAGCATGGAGGTCTATACCAAGATGCCCTCCAAGGACAAGCTCGAGATTACGTTTGACGTGTCGAGGCTCATGACCATCCTCGAGCGCGTGGGCTCGCTCACCAACAACACATCCATCAAGGCAGCCACAACGCTGCTCAACCAGTATGACGGACTGACGGCCGGATTCGAGATGAAACGGACGGCCACAGCCACGTCTGCAAGCGGAAAATGATTTCGGTAATCATACCCGCATACAATGCCTCCGCCTTTCTCGGCGAGTGTCTTGACAGCGTGATCTGCCAGGATGCCGGCGAGGAGACGGAGGTTATCGTCATAGATGACGGCTCGACCGACAGCACCCCCGCCATCGCATCAGGCTACCCGGGGGTGCGGGTCATATCCACCCCCAACCGGGGGCTGTCGGCGGCGCGCAACGAGGGGATGCGCCATGCGCGCGGCGAGTGGACAGCTTTTGTGGATGCCGATGACCTGCTGCTTGGTGGCGCCCTCCGCGCCATGCTCGATGCCGGCCGCCACACCGGGGCCGAGGTCGTGACGGCGCGGTTCACCGAGCGCGACCCGGCCATGAAGGCACGTCAGGGCGCACCCGTGACGGTGATGCCGGGACGCGACGCCCTCATCGAGACCCTATATCAGCGCGACAGGTGGCATAACGCGGCCTGGGCCAAGCTGATACGGACCGAACGGGTGAGGGAGACGCTGTTTACCGAGGGGCTGTATTACGAGGATCTTGACTTCACGTCGCGGCTCTATGCCAAGGGGGTACGCGTATGCTCGCTCGACACCTATGTATATTATTACCGCCCCAACCCGTCGAGCTTCATACATACCTTCACCCCCTCGCGCCTCGACGTGCTCAGGGTGACCGAGGGGATTGTCGGCCGCAGCGCCGGAGACGAGGGGTTGCTCAGGGCCGCGCGGTCGAGACAGTTCAGCGCCAATTGCAACATGTATCTTGAAACACGCCGTCGCCCGGAATACCGGAAAGCCAACCGCGAGTGCCTCAGACGGATAAAAGAACTGCGGAGCGGCATATTGGCCGATCCGCACGTACGCCTCAAGAACAAGGCCGGTGCCCTGATGAGCTATCTGTGGCGCTGACATACGGGCACAAAAAAGGGTAAGCTGACTACATCGCACCGCTACGACCCGATACCGTTGCTTCGATCAAGACCTGGCGGAGTTCTCGGGGAGCTGGTCGTGTAGGACTTACCCGGCTGCAAAGGTACGACTTTTTTGTGAGACAGCAAGCATTTTGGCCAAAAAATTTGCCCTTTCATTGATTTTGGTGAGCCGGGAGGACAAAACGGGGCCTAAAATCATGGAATTTCGGTATTTCACACCCCATATATAAGCAGTAATTTTGCATCAGGAAAAAATGTTACTGGAACCGTAGAAAAACATCTTCATAGGTTCATGTTCTCATAGTGAAATAAGAACGTTATTGTTGAAATTCGCGCGGCGCGGGCCAAGGTTGTGAAACCTGAGCCCGCGCCGCACGGACATCATGCCATTCCCCTCCCGAAAGTTATCAACATTCTTCAACACCTCTTCTCCCATAGTTATTAACATCGCAAATCTCTGTGTTCTTGCAATTTAGCTATTTATCAACAAAAGTTATCAACACTCATCAACACCGAATTTACAGGTTTTGAACACGATGTTAATAAAATGTTGATAACTTTTCAGAAAAGATTTGCCGAAATATTTTGTCATCTCATGGAAAAGCGCTAACTTTGCAGCGCAAAATCGGTATGGCGGGATAGCTCAGTTGGTTAGAGCGTCGGATTCATAACCCGGAGGTCCCGAGTTCAATTCTCGGTCCCGCTACAAGGCCTTCCTCAAAAGGGGAAGGCCTTTTTTGTGTGCTTTTTGAGCAGGGTGCGCCCCTTCAGGAGCAGCACCCCCGGTTTTTTATTTGCGTTTTATTTGTGGCTATTGGAGAATAATTCGTATCTTTGAGGCACGAACTGACAACAACATCAATTCATATACCTATGCTAAGACCTGAAGACAAGGAGCTGATTGCCAAGAAATGCATCACCGAGGCCGAAGTTGAGGCCCAGCTCAACCGGTTCACAACCGGTTTCCCCTATCTGAAAATCCAGGATTCAGCGCGTGTGGGCGCCGGTATCTTCCGCCTCTCCGACGACGAGGTGAAGGACGCCCTCGACCGCTGGCACCAATACCTCGAGCATGGCGGCGAGGTGTGCAAGTTCGTGCCCGCCTCGGGTGCGGCTTCGCGCATGTTCAAGGCCCTGTTCGAATATGTCGACGGCGGCACTGACGAGCTCAAGGAAGGCACTCCCGTGGCCAAGCTCATCGCCGACATCGACAAGCTCCCCTTCCTGCCCGAGCTGCGCGAGGCTTGCCAGAAGCTCTACGGCAAGAGCCTCGACGAGCTGCTGGCCGAAGGCCGCAACCGCGACATCATCGCCGCAATCGTCAAGCCCGAAGGCATGAACTACGGCGGTCTCCCCAAGGGACTGCTCAAGTTCCACTCATATCCCGGCGGGTCGCGCACACCCATCGAGGAGCACCTCACCGAGGGTGCCCAGACCGCAGCCAACTCCAAGGGCATCGTCAACCTGCATTTCACCGTCTCTGCCAACCACCGCAAGCTGTTCGAGGAGAAGCTGGCCGAGGTAATCCCCGCCACTGAGGCAAGGACCGGCGTCAAGTTCAACGTGTCCATGAGCGAGCAGAAGCCCTCGACCGACACCATCGCCGTCAACCCCGACAACACCCCCTTCATCGAGGATGGCCACCTGCTGTTCCGTCCCGGCGGCCACGGTGCCCTGATCCAGAACCTCAACGACATGGAGAGCGCCGTCGTGTTCATCAAGAACATCGACAATGTGGTGCCCGACTCGCGCCGCGCCGACACAATTAAATATAAGGAAGTGCTCGGCGGTCTGCTCCTCGAGGTACACGACCAGATCGAGGAAGACCTCATCGCTCTTGACGAGAAGCTCTACACCCCCGACGACCTCAAGCGCATGGCCGACTATCTGCGCACCGTGCTCAACGTCCACGACAGCCGCCTCGACAACATGGCCGACGACGAGATTGTCGAATATCTCAAGGCCAAGCTCAACCGACCCCTGCGCGTCTGCGGCATGGTGCGCAACGAGGGTGAGCCCGGCGGAGGCCCCTTCATCGCCTTCAACCCCGACGGCTCGGCATCTCCCCAGATACTCGAGAGCAACCAGGTAGACCTCTCCAACCCCGACTATAAGAAGATGATGTCCGAGGCCACACACTTCAACCCCGTGGACCTCGTATGCTACATCAAAGACATCCACGGCAAGAAATTCGACCTGCCCAAGTATGTCGACCCCGCCACCGGCTTCATCTCGTCCAAGTCGAGCCACGGCAAGGAGCTGCGCGCCATGGAGCTCCCCGGCCTCTGGAACGGCGCCATGAGCGACTGGAACACGGTGTTTGTCGAGGTACCCATCTCGACCTTCAACCCCGTCAAGACAGTCAACGACCTGCTGCGCCCCGCTCATCAGGGTTGATGCCTCTGACTCAGTGACAACACCATCGCCCCCCGTCCCCCAATCCGGGGCGGGGGCGATTCGTGACGGCAAGAACCCTCTCCCGCTCCCGAGCGTTAAAGATATGTATTCTCACGAACAACGAAAATGAGCAAGAGAGACGACATAATGAAAATCTGGCAGGAGAGCTTCAAGGACTCCCGCAGCTATGTGACGATGTATTTCGAGCGCGTCTACCGCGACGACGAGGCCATGCTGCTCACCGACCCCGCCGGGACACCCGTGAGCTCGCTGCTGCTGCAGCAATACTCGATGTCGCTGCACGGGTCAGAGCTCCCCGTGAGCTATATCGCCGGAGCCGCCACACGCCGCTCGCAGCGGGGCAAGGGGTATATGTCACAGCTCATGACCCGCGCCCTGCGCACGTCGGCCGAGAGGGGCGATATGCTCTGCACGCTCATCCCGGCCTCGTCGGCGCTCTATTGGTTCTATAACCGCTACGGATTCTCGACAGTGTTCTACACCAAGGAACAGAGGTTCACGTCGCTGCACTCCTTCCCGGTCAAGGGTGAATATTCTGTAGCCGACACACCGGCCTCCGACGACCTCTGGGAAGCCTTCGACCGGTTCCAGCACCTGCGCCCCTGCTATGTGCTGCACACGCGCAGGCAGTTTGACAACATCCTGGCCGACCTTGAGGCCGAGAAAGGCGACTTTGTGGTGATGACCGCCGACGACCCCGACTCGGGCCCGAGGATAGTGTCGATGGCATGGGCCGTGCGGCGCGACGACCTGCTGCTGGTGACAGACCTCATGGGCGAGACCGAGGATGCCCGTACCGCCGCCATGCGGCGTCTGCGCGAGCTGCATCCCGGAGTGCCGTTCCTGCTCTATGGACGCCCGGGCGACTCGATGGGAGGACGCCTCATGCCACGCGGCATGGCCAGGGTGGTCAACGCAGCCCTGCTGCTGGACGCCGTGGCCGCCTCTGACCCGGCACTGAAATGCACGCTGCGCGTCACCGACCATCTCCTGCCCGAGCTCAACTCGCACACCTACCGTATTGCCGACGGCGTATGCGAGACACTCCCCGACAGCGCCGACCCCGCACGGCTCGACTTTGACGTCACCGTCAGCGTGCTCGCCGAGATGGCCTTCTCCTCTCCCGCGATAGGCTCCATACTACGCTTCCCCGCCGAAAGGCCCATGATTTCGTTAATGCTCGACTAAACATAATAAAGTTATGATCATAAATTCAGCCCGATTCACCCTCTCCAGCCCCGACTATACCAAATGCCCGGCGGACACCCGTCACGAATATGCCTTCATCGGGAGGAGCAATGTGGGCAAATCGTCGCTAATCAACATGCTCACAGGGCAGTCCAAGCTGGCCAAGACATCATCCACCCCCGGCAAGACCCTGCTCATCAACCACTTTCTTGTCAATGACAAGTGGTATATCGTCGACCTCCCCGGCTACGGATTCGCCCAGCGTGGCAAGGACCAGCGCAACGAGCTCGAAAAGATGATAAAGGGTTACATCCTGGGCCGCGCGCAGATGACCAACCTGTTCGTGCTCATAGACTCGCGCCACGCACCCATGAAGATAGACCTCGAATTCTTCGATTGGCTCGGCGAGAACGGCATCCCCTTCTCGATAGTATTCACCAAGCTCGACAAGCTCGGCAACGACGTCGGGCGACGCAACGTCAAGGCATACTGCGACAAGCTCCTCGACACCTGGGAAGAACTCCCCCCCGTATTCCTTACCTCCAGCGAGGACAAACGCGGCCGCGAAGAGCTCCTCGACTACATCGAACAGCTCAACAAGCTCCCCGTCTGCGCGGAAGAAGAGGAATAACACCAAGCACAAAAAAGCCCCGACAAGGGGCTTTTTCTATGCTTTTTGGGCAGCACACCGGGTCCGGTTCAGGGGGCAACGCCCCCGGCCCGCGCGCCGCGAGTGCTCAGAAGCTGAAAGAAAGCATCACATCAACCCTGTCCGCGCAGGCGCTGGCCCCGTCAAAATCCTTGCGTTTCCCGATGATATACTCCGCCCCGCCCTGCACACGCGACGTGATGTTCCAGAACACATTCACTGCACCATAGAGGCCATACTTATAGTCGTCGCCCTGAGCGCGCTTGTCGAAATACCGACACTCGCCGAGCGCGAGACAGGCAAATACCTTCTTGCTGAAATCATATTGCAATCCGGCCGTTATGCCGAGCGAAAGCGGAGCCTTGAGTGTGCCGTGGCGGTCACCGTCGGGCACAAGGTCATAGCTCCCCTCCGACAGGTCGCCGCAATAGCTCCCGATTCCACGTCCCACGATGCCCTGATAGTAGAGCGCCAAGGGGCTCGCCATCTGCCAGCGGCCCGAGAGCTGCGCGCCCCAGCCGACCACATTATGGTTGCGGGCCGTGAGCAGGTCGCGGTAGCTCATCATCCTGAATATGCCCGACGCACGGATATGGCTGTCGCCGCCGTCCCACTGATACTGCGCCAGGCCCACAAGGTCGGGCACGAAGTCGCGGCATTTCTCCGTCTCACCCTCAATCTGTGTCTGGTCTGACGAGGGGAACTCCACGCCTCCCGCCACAGACCATCCGCTCTTGAAGGTATGGAAATATCTCACCAGCATGGCCGATTTCGAAATCTGGCCGTTGGGGCCCTGCGCATCCACGGTCGGCGCCAGCGCGTCATCGTCGCTGAATGTACTCGAGGCATAGCCCGCAGTCCAGTCGTTGATGCGGACATAGGCATTCTTGAGCACGAAATTCTTGTTCTTGACTCCACCCTTCACATATACCATATAGTTGCCGAGGGTCTTGTTACGCCCAAGCAGCGTCAGGAATATGGCCGACTGCGATGGGGAGGCCCCTATCCCCTTGCGCTCGGTTGGATTGGCCGGGACGGCGATATCGTATGGGAAGAACTCATACGAGTCCTGCGAGCCGTTCCAGTCGCCCCATCCGCGCAGGATGAGCCGCCCGCCGATGCCGAGCGCCAGATTGGCATCTTTGGTCAGGAACATGAAATATGGGGCATGAGGGTCATAGAACTGGCGGTACTGGTCGGCATAGAACTGCGCCACAAGTGATTCGGCCGAATCAACCGGGGCACGGCCCGAGGCATCCCCATTGACATAGACATATTTTGTGTCCTTGGCTATCTCCGCAGCCATGAGGCGCTGCGAGCTCCTCGGGAAAGACACCAGCGAGTCTGTCGACTCGGCACCCACTGACAGAACGGCGCCGCTCGAGAGGAGAACGGCGGCAAGATACTTTGTGGCGGCTGATTTCATAATGTGAGATATTTTATATAAATATATGTTAAAAACAGAATCTTCTGTAATAAAGTTCATATAGAATATCAAAATCAGTCCGACAGGTGTTAATGAATACTAATTTTGGGGGACTTGAGGGTATTATATAGCCCCCGGGCAAGGTTTTTTGGATTTTTTACGTTAACTTTGCCAAGTAACTATCCCTATCAATACCTTAATCAACGATACATCATGTCTATCTGGAACGGTGTGAAGCGCGCTTTCGGATTCAGCCCCGACGATGAGGACGAGGATTATGCCGCCGAGGAATTTGCCTCAACGGCCCTCGACGACACGCCCGAGACATCTGAAGCCACGGCCAAGCCCGACAGCGGCGAGGCGCATGAACCCGCGGGAGACCCCACGCTTCCCGCAGATCTGTTTGACGCCGTTCTGGCTGTGTTCAACTCGGCACAGCCCGACTTTATCCGCAAATGCATCTCCACAGACGCCCAGCGAGAGTATCTGCTTGGCGCGCTCTCCGAGAAGCTGCGCTCGCGCCTGTCGCGTGCCACCGGCACCGAGGCGCTGGCCGCCGATGAGGAGCTGCGCGCACAGTGCACCCGCATGGCCGAGAGGGTTGCGGTGCTTGAGGAGGAATCCAAGGCTGCCGACCGCCTGCGTCAGGAGAACAATAAACTGCGTCTCAGCATCGAGAATCAGAAACGCGCCCTCCAGGACCGCATCAACGACCTCGAGGCCCGGACCGCACGCCGTCCCGACACAGCCGCCATAGCCAAGGCCGAGGCCCGTATAGCCGAGCTCCAGGCCGAGCTCGACGAGCTGCGCTCACGTCCCGTGCCTGAACCCGAGACACAGTCCGCACAGGAAGCTGCTCCGGCAGACACCGACCCCGGGATACTGGCCATGACCGCCCGCGAGCTGCACCGCCAGACACAGCTGCGCGAGCAGGCCGAGATGAAGAGCCGCATGGCCGACCACATGGTGAGCGACCTGCGCAACCGTGCGGCAGCCGTCCGCGAGGAGCTGGAGCAGAACCACGCCGAGCAGAACGAAGCGATGGCATTGATAGAGAGCAAGTTTGACGAATTTGAACAGCTCAAGAAGCGTCTCGAGGCCCGTATTGCCGAACTTCAGGAGGCCTTGAAGGAAGAGCGCCGCGAGGAACGTGTGGAGCGTATAGCCAAGCTGAACGAGGAGAACGCATCCCTGCGCCACACCATCGAGAACAACCTCTATAACCAGGCCAACTCCGAGATGCGTCTGCGCAAGGAGATCAAGTCGCTCAAGGAACAGCTCGAGGCAGCGCGCACGGCCTCTGCCGCCGTGGCCGAGGCTCCCGCGGCCACATACGAGGCACAGCCTCCGGCCCCCGCTCCGCGCCGTCGCGGCCGCCCCAAGAAATCGCGTATAGACTCCGAACTGAGCAATACCGACTGGTATGCTCCCGGGGGGGAGGCAAAGCCCCGCGCCCCCAAGGATGACCCTGATTTCGGATACCACGAGCCCGCGCGCCGTCCCAGCAACGACAACGAGGCCCAGCTCTCGCTGTTCTGACATACACATAACCCAAGACACAATCCACATCCCGATATGAAAACCGTCCTCACAGCCCTCTCCCTTCTCGCCGCCACGACAGCCGGCGCAGCCACAGCGGGCGTCATGCACGACCTTGCACCGTATGTATATCCGCAGAACGCCGCCCCGACACCCGACCGTCCTGTCTTCACACCCGACGGACTGTCGTATCTCGAGCTGTCTGACGACGGCAACCGCATCGTGAGCCGCGACATCGCGACAGGCAAGGAGAAGGAGACAGTAATGGATGTGACCACCACCCGCGAGAACAAGCTCCCCGGCGCCATCGAGGAGTTCACGCTGAGCCCCGACGGCACCCGTCTCCTCGTGGCCGTCGGCAAGACACCGATATACCGCCGTTCGTACACGGCGACATACTATCTCTACGAGATACGCACACGTCTGCTGCGGCCCCTCTCAGACACCCATGCCACACAGCGCGCCCCACTCTTCTCGCCCGACGGCAGGATAGTGGCCTTCGTCGCCCCCGACAACAATATCTATCTCAAGAAGACTGACTACAACACCGAGGTCGCCGTGACCAAGGACGGCAAGGCAGGCAACGTGATAAACGGAGTACCCGACTGGGTGTACGAGGAGGAGTTCACAACCGACTGCTCCATGGCCTGGGCTCCTGACTCGCAGACCCTCTGCTATCTGCGCTATGACGAGTCGCAGGTACCCCTCTACTCGTTCCCCCTCTACGAGGGCACATGTGACCCCAAGCCGCAATATGCCCTCTATCCGGGGCAGTTCACATACAAGTACCCGGTGGCCGGACAGCCAAACTCTACCGTCACCCTGCACTCGTATGACGTCGACAACCGCAAGGTCAAGGACCTCGCGCTTCCCGACAGCCGCATCGAGTACATTCCCCGCATAGCCTATGGCGGCGAGTCGCCCGACAGGCTCATGGTGGTGACGCTCGACCGCGACCAGACCTCTATGGAGCTCTACTCGCTCAACCCCCGTTCGGGCGTGAGCAAGGTGGTGCTCTCAGAGCGTTCTGACGCATGGCTCCCCACCGACACATACGAGCAGCTTACCTTCGAGAAAGACGGATTCGTTGTGCTGTCGGCCCGCACAGGATGGCAGCACGCCTACGAGTACACCTATGCCGGGGCGCTACAGCGCACCATCACGTCAGGCGACTACGATGTGACGGCATATTATGGCACCGACGCCAAAGGTAACCGCTACGTGCAGTCGACCCGCACCGGCAGCATCAACCGCGTGGTGAGCCGCATCGACCCCAAGGGGATTGTCAAGGAACTCTCGCCCGCCGAGGGGTGGAGCTCGGCATGGTTCACTCCCGGACTGACACACTATTGCCTCACCCACAGCACATCGGCAACCCCTCCCGTAGCCACGCTCATGGCCACACAGGGCGACAGGAAGGTGCGCGTGCTCGAGGAGAGCAAGGAGATAGCCGCCAGATATGCCGGAGCTCCCCAACGCGAGTTCTTCACACTCAACACCGACGGAGGTGTCAGCATGAACGCCTATATCATCAAGCCCAAAGGATTCGACCCCTCGCGACACTATCCCGTCATCATCAACCAGTACAGCGGCCCCGGCTCGCAGGAGGTGGTCAACCGCTGGCGCACCGACTGGACGCAATATGCGGCCATGAAAGGCTATGTGGTACTGTGCGTCGATCCGCGCGGCACCGCAGGCAAGGGGCGTGAATGGGAGACCTCGGTCTACCGCCGTCTTGGCACACTCGAGACCGCCGACCTGCGCGCAGCCGCCCGCTGGATAGGGGCCCAGAGCTATGCCGACAGCGACCGCATAGGCATAACAGGCTGGAGCTATGGCGGATACGAGACACTGATGGCCATAACCTCGACCGAGGGAGGAGCGAACCCCTTCGCGGCCGCCGTGGCCATAGCCCCGGTGACCGACTGGCGTTACTATGACACGGTATATGCCGAGCGATATATGCTCACCCCGGCCCAGAACCCCGACGGATACCGCACGTCGGCGCCTCTGACATACGCCGGAAAGCTCGATATCCCCTTGCTGATAATACACGGAACGGCCGATGACAATGTACATCTGCTGAACACTATGCAGTACATATCCGTTATGCAATCCGAGGGCCGCCTGTGCGACATGCTCCTCTACCCTGACATGAACCATTCCATCAATGGCTGCGACGCCCGTCTCAGCGTCTACTCCAAGATGCTCGACTATTTCGACCGCAACCTCCGCTAACCGTCTTAAGCATACCTACATACAGAGTCGATGAAGAATACGCCCGACCGTAACATAACTCACGAAACCGCCATCTTTAACCTGTGGCTAAACTGGATAGTGGCCTGCGGGGCCCTCATGATACCCAATCTGGTCAGCGTCTACGCCCCGGCCATCATGGTGCCACTGGTCACATTCATCCTGGCAGGGTTATTGAGCCTCTATAACCAGTCGTCACTGCGTTCACGTTCGGCGGTATGTCCACTGCTTCCCACCATAGCCATCCGCTCGCTGGTGATGTCGGGAGTGATAATGGTTGTCATACTCATCAGCTATTCGCGCGGCATCGTAGACCGGTTCTACGAGTCGGAGCTCCTCAACAGGCAGATACCATTCCTGACGGTGCTCATCATATCGCCTGTCACACTCTTCAACGTGGCCTGGGCCATGATGCGCGGACATCGCTATGAGGCATGCCGCAAATGCCGCGTGATGCTGGGCACAGAGACCGAACGCGGATTCATAGGCAAGATATTCGCACAGGAGAGCCGCTATCAGCGCTCATTCCTGCTGGCAATCTTGGCTGTGCTCACCCTCTCGTCATGGACGTACTATATATCGTTCTATATCAACGTCAACATCAACGTACCCGACAAGTTCTTCCTCGGGTGGGTGCCCGTGATATTCTATCTCATATCCATCGTCTATCTGGCCACGCGCTATTTCACCCTCTGGGCCTACTACTACCAGACCATCGAGACCAACGACCGCCAGGGAGGAACGTCGACCATGGTGCGCTACATCCTCATCTGCGGCGACAGCGTGTTCCTGAGCCGCTTTGACGAGTATTATGACATCCCCGACAGCACCAAGTTCGACACCCCGGCCCTCCTCGCCATCAGCTATCACAGGGAGATTACCCTCGAGTGGGCGCGCACCACACTGGCCGACATGGCCCAGATAGCCCCGGATAGTTTCGACCTGCGGTTCATGTACTACTCCGAAGACAGTACAGGAGCCCATAACATATTCCACTACATCTGCTGCCTGCACGACAAGGACAACATCGACGGCTCGATGTTCAAGGGCAAGTGGTATAACCTGTCGCAGCTTGAGCGGCTGCTGCACAACCGCGAGCTATCCCCTATGCTTGCAGCCGAGATACACCGCCTCTACACCGTGGCGATGGCATGGAAGACATACGACGCCGACGGCCGCCGTCTCTACAAGGTCAAGAACTACCGCCCGGTATTCCGCCTCAACGGCATCTGCGAGTGGGATGTCGACTTCAACTCGCCGCTGTGGCTCAAGGTAGCCCACCTCAACGAGGACAAACCGTTCTTCCACCTGCGACGTCTGCTCAGCCGCATCGGAGGGGGCGCCGGACTATGACCCCCCTCATCGTCATCACAGGTCCCACGGCCTCGGGCAAGACGCGCCGTGCAGTCAGCCTGGCACGCGCAATAGGCGGTGAGATCATCAGCGCCGACTCGCGTCAGGTCTACCGAGGCATGGACATAGGCACCGGCAAGGATATGGCCGAATACGGCGACATCCCGGTGCATCTGGTCGACATCTGCCCCGCCGGATACAAATACAACCTCTACGAGTATCTGCGCGACTACCGCACCGCCCGTGCCGACATCGAGGCCCGCGGCAAGGTGGCGGTGGTGTGCGGAGGCACGGGACTGTATGTCGAGAGCATCCTCAAGGGGCTCGCGCTCCCCGAGGTGCCCGAGAACCCCGGGCTGCGTGCCGCCCTCGCGGGCAAGACCCTCGCCGAGCTCACGGAGATGCTCGCCTCTATGAAGACCCTGCACAACGTCACCGACGTCGACACCCCCAAACGTGCCATAAGGGCCATCGAGATACAGCGCTATTATGCCGAACATCCCGACGCGGCGGCACAGGCCGAGCCGCATCCCGAGACAGATGCCATAGTCATCGGGGTCGACGTGGACCGCGACACACGCCGCCGCCGCATCACCGAGCGTCTGCACGCCCGTCTTGACGAGGGGATGGTCGACGAGGTGCGCCGTCTGCTCGACAGCGGTATCCCACCCGAAGACCTCATATACTACGGCCTCGAATACAAGTTCCTGACCCTCTACATCACCGGCGCCATGACATACCCCGAGATGACATCCGGCCTCGAGATTGCCATACATCAGTTTGCCAAGCGGCAGATGACATGGTTCCGAGGCATGGAGCGCCGCATCTCGCCCATCTCCCTGCACTGGCTCCCGGCCTCTCTCCCCGACGAAGATTTCACCGCAAGGATTCTTGACATCATACCATGACATTGCACCGACTGCTGGCTGTGGCACTGACCACGGCCACACTCACACAGATTTCCGCACAGGCACCGTCGGGCCTCAACCGTCGGGAGTTTGACCGATACTGGCGCATCGAGTCCGAGGGGCCGCACTCGGTCACGTTCAGCGGCGACACAGCCGAGATTACCGCCCCCAAGGGCCTCACACTGTGGCGCAAGGAGAAGATGAGCGGACGCACCGTCATCGAATATGACGCACAGGTCGTGACCGGGCGCGAGGGCGACCGCCTCAGCGACCTCAACTGTTTCTGGATGGCCTCAGACCCCGCCGCGCCCGACATCTGGCGCAACGCATCGCGTCGCGGAGGTGTCTTTGCCAACTGCTACGGCCTCAGGCTCTACTATATGGGCTACGGGGGCAACTACAACTCCACCACCCGCTTCCGCCGCTACACGGGCGATGCGCGCGGCATAGCCGAGGCGCAATACCGTCCCGCCATACTGCGCGAATACACCGACTCGGCCCACCTCCTCACCCCGGGCAAGTGGTACCATATCCGCATCACCTCAGACGGCTGCGGCACACAATACTACATCGACGGCGAGAGGCTGGTCGACTATCGCGACCCCGAGCCCCTGACCGAGGGCTGGTTCGGGTTCCGCACCACCCTGAGCCGCACCCGCATCACCAATTTCAGCTATACATGCGAGCCCCTGCAGCCCTCCGAGGTGCCTTTGGGCTGGATTGGCGACACCCCCCGCAGCGATGCAGCCGTGACATTCGGCGTCCCATTCGACCGCGGCACTGTCACCACAGCCACGCCCCTGAGGCTCATGGCCGACGGCACCGGGCTCCCATCCGATACATGGCCCCTGGCCTACTGGCCCGACGGCTCGGTGAAATGGGCTGCGATAGCCTCGACAATCCCCGCGGGAGCCGGAGATCTGAGCGTAAGCATCGGTAAGGCGGACAAAAAGAAAAAAGAGGCCGACAAGGCCCTTCTGGCCACAGAGACATCCACACAGATTGTGCTCGACAATGGCGGTATGAAGGTCTACATCCCCATTTCCGGGGGCTCAAACCTCATCGACAGCATCGTCTGCGGCGGGGTACGGACCGGGGGCGCGGCCACACTCGCCGCATCCATACAGGACACACCTGCCGGAGACCTCATCCGCACCTCCCGCATGACATCTGCGGTAGAGAGTGCCGTGATAGAGCGCAACGGCGCGGCAAGGGCCGTGGTGAGGCTGACGGGACATCACCGCGCAGCCGACGGCCGCAAGCTCCTCCCCTGGACCGTGAGGCTCTATGTTCATGCCGGGTCGCCCGACATCAGGATGGTGCATACGTTTGTCTATGACGGCGATCAGGACAGGGATTTCATCAGCTCGCTCGGCGTCAGGATGGAGGTGCCCATGCGCGAGCGCGACTACAACCGCCATGTGGCCTTCGCCATGCCCGGCGGAGGCGTGTGGAGCGAGCCGGTGCAGCCCTTGACCGGGCGACGCATACTGGCCCTTCCCGGCAACCGGGACTCCCGCCATGAGCCTGTGGCCCAGCGGATGCAGATGCGCGGCGAGAGGGTGCCGGATTATGCCGAGTTTGACGAGGCGGGACGCTCGCTCATCGACGACTGGGCCTCGTGGGATGGCTACAGGCTGTCGCAGCCGGGCCCCGACGGATTCACCGTGCGCAAGCGCGCCACCACGTCATCGCCATGGATTGGCACCCACAGTGGCTCGAGGGCTCCGGGATGCGTATTTGCCGGAGACATCACCGGGGGTCTGGCCGTTGCCATGAAGGATTTCTGGGAATCATGTCCCTCGGGGCTCGAGGTCTCGGGCGCACGCGACTCGGTGGCCACCGTCACGGCTTGGATGTGGAGCCCCGACGCCGAGCCGATGGACCTGCGACACTACGACGAGCGCGCACACGGGCTCATGTCGAGCTACGAGGATGTCCAGGAAGGCATGAGCACCCCCTACGGCATAGCGCGTACCACTACCCTCACCATACGACCCACGGCGGGATACCGGGGCAAGGGTGAGTTCGCCTCTCTGGCCGGAGAGCTGACGGCAGAGCATGTCCTCCTCCCCACCCCCGCCTACCTGCACGACCGCAGGGCATTCGGCATCTGGAGCCTCCCCGACCGCTCGACCCCGGCCCGCGCCGCCGTCGAGGACAGGCTCGACACATACGCCTCGTTCTATGCCGGAGCCATTGACCAGAACCGATGGTATGGATTCTGGCATTATGGCGACGTGATGCACGCCTACGACCCCGTGCGCCATTCGTGGCAGTATGACGTCGGCGGATTCGCATGGGACAACACCGAGCTTGGCTCCAACCTCTGGCTGTGGTATCAGTTCCTCCGCACCGGCTCCCCCGGGCTGTGGCGCATGGCAACCGCCATGACCCGCCACGCATCCGAGGTAGATGTCTACCATATAGGCCCCAATGCCGGACTCGGAAGCCGCCACAACGTGAGCCACTGGGGATGCGGGGCCAAGGAGGCCCGCATCAGTCAGGCCGGATTCAACCGCATCATGCACTACCTCACCGCCGACGAGCGCCTGGGCGACCTTATGAGCGACGTCACCGACAGCGACCTCAAGCTCTACGAGCTCGACCCCATGCGTCTGGCCCAGCCCCGCGAGCAGTATCCATGCACCGCCCCGGCGCGTCTGCGCTTCGGGCCCGACTGGCTCGCATACGCCGGAAACTGGATGACCGAGTGGGAGCGCACGGGCAACACTAAATACCGCGACAAGATAAAGGCCGGGATGCAGAGCATCTGCGCCCTCCCGAGCCGCCTCTTCACCGGGCCACTCGCCCTCGGCTACGACCCGGCCACAGGCATCATCACCACCGAGTGCGACTCAACCCTCCAGACCACCAACCACCTCATGACCATCATGGGCGGATTCGAGATTATGAACGAGATGATGGAGATGATTCCCGACGAGGCATGGCGCGACGCATGGCTTGAGCACGCAACACACTACAAGCGCAAAGCCCGCGAGATAAGGCGCAACCGATTCCGCGTGTCACGCCTCATGGCCTACTCGGCATGGCGTCGCAACGACCGTGACATGGCCGCCGAGGCATGGCAAGACCTGTTGACCCGCGCCGAGCACACCGAGGCCGAGCCCGTCAGCATCTCGAAGGTATGTGTCCCCGAGGTACCTGCCGACATTGACGAGGCCCTCCCCATCTCAACCAACGACGCCGCCCTCTGGAGTCTCGACGCCATCTACATGCAGGAAACCATCCCCCTCGACTAATCCCCCCACACAATACACCAAAAAAATTTCACCGCCGGGCCTGTCTGTTCGACAGGTCCGGCGGTGGCTTATATGCGGATTCAAGTGAGATTCGTTAGAAAGGGCGCTCAATGCTTTCTGATATTGACCGCCACATTTCTGTCCGGGGCATCTGTCAGATGCGGTGGGGCTCGATGTGGTAGATGAGCGCTGCCGACTCGCGATACCATTCGCGCATACGGCGATAAGTGTTGTTTAACTTTTTCATCGTGATGTCATTTTTTTAGGTTAAACATTCTTGGCTCTCCCCCTCCGGGGAGACGGTGCGTGTGTTTCAAGCCTCGCGGGCGGGGGTGTGGTGCAGCGAGCAGTCCCCGGTGGTGCGGAAGCTCTCGCCGTTGCCCACGGCGTTGAGGAAATGTTTGAGATCTGCGCGTAATGTCTTGAAATTAACAGTCATAATGCACAAAATTTAGTTGATAAATAGATTGATGATGATTCGGCTGCGAACCCTCCGGTTCTGTACCGTTTCATAGAAAGAACGTGCAAAGGTACAAAATAGTTCCAAAACATTGCCACAAAACTATGTTATAAAACATATTTTTAACATCCCATAACACATAAGCCACTGATAATCAATATCAGCGGCTTATGTTAAATCAGCGTGTTAAAAAGGCATCCCCTACCTCGCCAGATGGGCCGGGCGGAGGACGAAGGGGAGAGGGTCGCGCAACACTATGTTCCTGTCGGCCTTGACGCGCTCGTATGCGGCCAGCGCCTCCTCGGGAGTAGCGACAGTCTGGGTCACCACATAATACAGCGGCTCGCGCGTGTGGATGATAAAGGCGTCGGGATAGCCCCCCGCCATCAGCCGCTCGCGCATCTGGCGCGCGTTGAACACCTGCTTGAACTGCCCTACGACGATGTTATACCTCTTCACCGTCTCGCGCGAGGCACCTCCGCCGTCGGTATATCCGATGGCCTCGGTACGTATGGGCAGAGTGTCGGCACCGACGGCAAGCTTCATTGTCGTGCCCTGGCGACGTATCTTGCCATAGATGGTCGAGTCGATATCGGCCGACTCGCGCTGCTGTATCTTGGCGGCCTCGTATGCGGCCTTATAGTTGGCCTCGGTGGTCTTGCAGGCCCCGAGCGCCATGGCCGCGATGACGGCCACAAGGAGAAAGATTTTCTTCATTGCCTGCGGGATTATTTCAGACCACATGATGCCCGGCCTCGGTGAGCGCGCCCTTGAGCTGGGCTATATGCTCGAGGTTGCGGGTCTCCACCTCGATGCTGAGTATGCAGCCGTTGATCGACGTAAGGTCCGAGTTGCGCTCGTGGGTCACCGAGATGATGTTGGCGCCGTTCTCGGCCAGAATATTGCATATGCCCGAGAGCATACCGGGCTTGTCACCCACATCGAGCTTGATGGTGCAGTTGCGCCCGCTCTTGACCAGGCCGCGGGTGATGACGCGGTTCAGGATGGTCACGTCGATATTGCCTCCCGACACCACGCACACGGTCTTCTTCCCCTTGATGGGCACCTTCTCGAACATGGCCGCGGCCACGCTGACCGCACCTGCGCCCTCGGCCACGAGCTTCTGCTGCTCAATCAGGGCCAGGATTGCGGCGGCAATCTCGTCCTCGGACACCGTGACAATCTCGTCGACATACTTGCGGCAGAACTCAAAGGTATTCGAGCCCGGCTCCTTGACGGCGATACCGTCGGCAATGGTCGACACCTGACCAAGCCTCTCGCGCTCGCCCGACCTGACCGACACGGCCATCGAGGGCGCGCCCTCGGCCTGCACGCCATAGACCTTGACATCAGGCTTGAGCTGCTTGAGCGTAAAGGCGATTCCGGCGATGAGGCCGCCCCCGCCGATGGGCACGATGACAGCCTCGACATCGGGCATCTCCTCGAGAATCTCGAGCCCTATCGTACCCTGTCCGGCTATCACCTTCAGGTCGTCAAACGGGTGGATGAAGGTATATCCGTGCTCCTTCTGCAGCTCCACAGCCTTCTGATAGGCATCGTCATACACACCCGGCACCAGGCACACCTCGGCGCCCAGGCGGCGTGTAGCCTCGATTTTAGATATCGGGGCACCGGCAGGCAGGCATATCAGCGAACGGATACCGTTGGCCGTAGCCGCCAGTGCCACACCCTGCGCATGGTTTCCCGCCGAGCAGGCTATCACACCCTTCTCGCGCTCCTCAGGGGTTAGCTGCGAGATCTTATAATACGCGCCACGCAGCTTGAAGGCGCCCGTATGCTGCAGGTTTTCGGGTTTCAGATAGACCTCCGCGTCGGGACAGAGGCGGGTCGGGCCAATCATGCGCGGATGACGCGCCACATCGCGCAGCACCTGCGCCGCACGATACACTTCGGATATTTCGAGTTTCTCTTCCATTGGGATGAGCAATAATGTATTCACCGCAAAATTACTCAATCCCCGCCTAAAAACCAAACCCCCGGCAGACAACATTCATCCCTCGTCAAAGATTGCCGTTTCATGCCCCAACCCCAGTCAATGCAGTTAAACCCAATTGAACGTATTGGCCATATCGCAGATTGTCCCCCCATATCACGCCCTGCAGGGCAGGGCACCGTCTCAAGAGCCTATGGGAAAGCATCGGGACATACATAACTATTGCCGCCATGTGGGCTTGAACTCGCGCAACTGGCGCATCATCATGTCGACTTTTTCTTTCTGTTCTGATGTAAGCAGAGTGCGCTCACCACGCTCCTTAGCCTCGGCCCTACGAACAAATTCGTCCCCAGCCTCCCCAGAGAGGATAGGCACAGCTTTAATTGGAATTGCCATATTTTCAAAAGCTCCCCGCCTGTCATCGACAAGCGAGGAGCTATATTGGTTTATATCTTTATCTTATAATCCTTGTCGGATTCCAAATGTATAATATAAACATCGTGAGGAAGATTATGGATTTCATCATCCAACGTTTCTGTTATCTTCTCTCCTTTTATATTATACACGCACACACTTTCGTCAGAAGCCTTGTTCTTAATTATAATGCTATGTCCCACAGCAAATATTTTGATTGGCGCGACCTGACTCTCATCTATCCCGGTTGTGCCATCCTCGGCATATGACACTTTTAGCACATTCTCAGCAAGAAGGGCAGGTGTCTGATAGTGGTTATCTGCATTAAGCGCCGATGTCACATCCTCATCATTGAAAATAACGGTATTGACAATCCATCCGGCAGGAGGCGTAAGGTCTACAAGCACATTATCTCCGACATTGAAATAATGGGCAACCTGAAAATCAGGATTTTCAACGGAGAGCCTTGCATCCGAACACCCTGCAACATCTACTACAAGGATTTGAGCTTCCTCTGAGGACGGTATGACGATTTCACGATTTACAAGCCGTTCGGTAACATCCTGTTCATTGAGGGTCATAGAAGCTATGCGATAACCCACATTTGGAACTACAAGTACCGAATGCGATTTATTATCTATATTAATTCTCGACTGCTCATGTCCGTCAATAAAGACACGAGCCAATTGAGCATCATACTGAATTTCAAGGAATTTAGGAGTATATATCTCAAGCAAGATATCTGAATGTACATCTGTCACTGCAAGAGTATTATTCCTGACATACGACGACAAATCTTCGCCATTAACAAACACACGGACATCTCCGGGCAACTCGGGCAAGGAGAATGTGACCGTCTCACCATCATTCACCGCAAATTTAGGGGTTGGCCTTGAATTGATCAATATCCCCTCAATCTCTTCAGGAGCCTTTACAGTGATGATATTGACATCATTCACATATTTTTCATTGCTGAAATTACGGATATTGCTATTCTTTGGTCCATATACCTCTCCATACACAATCAAGTTGCGGTCCTCATAATCCATATTCCAATCATCAAACTTATAACAATGCGCTATATCCTTTAAGAATACGACTTTGGCCGGGTTCTTAGTGTCCAAGAGATGATAGCCGATCTCGTCCACTTTAGGACATACATAATATGTGATGGAATGTCCGAGATGATTTAAATTACAAGAAAAGTGAAGCCCATCATAACTACCGATATGATTTGAAAAATCAAATATTTCTTTTATATCAGTACACCATTGGAAAGCATTTCTGTCAGCTATTTTACCGACATAAGTCTGAATTCCAGCAGCGGCCGGGAGGACATATTTCAGCCCTTTCCACAAAGTATAGTCCCCAAACTCAGAAAATTCATTAGTATTTACATATAGTAACCCATCTTCCAAGACATACTTCTCATTCTCAGGGTCAACTTCTACCGTCTCAAGATTTGGAAGTTCGAACTTATACAAGTCTATCTCACGGCGAAAGGAAGCGCTGATAGAAAGTGTCCTAAGGTTCTCCAACCCCACACTTATAGCACTCCCATAATCTGAATACCAATTAGGGAATATTTTTTCTGTTATATAGGGCTTAGCGTCATATGAATCTGATCTGAGATATTTAATCGCACCGTCATCCAAGGTTAACTTCTCTATGAAGGCATTTTTAGGAAAATTTATATACCCCGTCTCAAGTGTAAATTCTTTAGAAGTCTTACAATTGGGGTAATAGATTAGGACCGTTCTATTATTTGCATACGTATCATATGTATATAGAATTCCGTCATTCACAAACATAAAAGGATGCCCATCTTCAATTTCGACCTCCTGTAAATTGGAATCAAGAAAAGCTCCATAATCAAGATTCTTCACGGTTTTCGGTATACAGACTGAAGAAATCTGAGTATCTGAAATTATACCATAACCTATTGTTTCTACCGATGGCGGAAGTTCAAGACTCTTCAGGGCCTTACACCCGGAGAAAACACCGTCTCCAATCTCTGTTATATCCTCAGATAGCGTAACTGAAGTCAGAGTCGAGCAGTTCGCGAAAGCTCTTGATGTAAGTGTTGTCATATACATCGAGCTTACGGTGGCATTGCGCAAATTATGGCAATTGCTGAAATCCATTGCCGTAATCTGATAAAGAACGCCGTCATACCTCACAGTGGACACGATTGTTGCTGATGTGATCATGTCACGGTCGGCAGGTTCAATCTTTACACTTCCATCCCCAATGACAGTATATACATACTGTCCCGAGGTGAATGTCGTGGTTGCGCCATTCGCCAAAATGGCAACCATCAGACATATCGCAAATGCAATATGCCGGAAAAAGTTTGTAGTTAACATTTTACATTTGTGCCCATGATTCCTCCGAAGCGGGCGTTAAGTTCAAGACACAAGAAAAGAGAGGAATTCATCATCTTTTCCATAATCCGGAAGGCATCGCCAAACGCCTATGACCCATGAAAAAGAAAGAATAAATGCCCTCTCTGTTTGTGTTCATATGCGTATGGCGAGATACATCACGCTCATTATGGCAGATGACAAAACAGAAGAGCGTAAATCCTTCTTCCAAGGGTCATTTGGATTAATTTGGCGATTTTCCCGGACCTGAAAGAAAGCTAACGCTTTTCCTGACTCTTCGGATTTCTCCCCGAAAAGCCTTGCAAAGTTAAATAATTAATCTGATATAACCCTTTTTCATGGAATATTTTTTTGTAAGAAGCTCCAAATATTATTATAAAATCAGACTCACGACATTTGAGACAACACACACAATATGTCAAAAACGTCAACCGCACTACGCCCTGTCAAACAACGCTCCGGCGTCTCGCCACTCACTCGATTGCCCCTGCGCTACACCGTGCTGCGCTTCCCAAAGATAAACCGCACGGTAAGCGCACATTGACATGCTGTTATATAAAAACTCCCCTCCCCGCCTGTCGGGGGGACGGGCGGGGAGGGGGATGGCTGGGAGAGCGGGGTTATTTGCCCGGCTCCATCTGGATGCGTATCTTGTCCTCGAGAATCTCGAGCTGCTGGAGGCCGGAGGCGCGCCACTGGGGCATGCCGTTCTTGAAGATGATCAGCGTGGGCACGCTGCGTATCTGGTACTCGGCCGAGAGGTCGGGATTGCGGTCGACATCAATCTTGATGATGTTGGCGGCATCGCCTATCTTGTTCTTGAGCTGCTCGAGGATAGGGCCCTGCATCTTGCAGGGGCCGCACCATGTGGCGAAGAAATCGACGAGAGTCGGTTTGTCGGCTGCGATTATGTCTTTGAATTCGCTCATAGCTTATAGTGTTTTTAGGGTTGCGTTTTCCACATTATAACACCTGCGCGCGCCGATTGTTTGCCCGGCTCAGCACAATATACCCGCGGCGACTCCGGCTGCGCTGCCGGGACGCAGGGCCTCGATGAGCGCGAGGGCAAAGGGGATGGCCGACGAGGGGCCGTTGGAGGTGATGATGTTGCCGTCGCGCACCACGCGCTCGCCTGCGACATGGGTGGCGCCATTGGCTGCGAGAGGAGCCTCGAAACCGGGATAGCAGGTGGCCTTGCGGCCGTCAAGGATGCCGAGGGGGGCAAGGAGCACTGCGGGGGCGGCACAGATGGCGGCGACGTATGCGCCACGCTCGGCCTGTGCCTTGAAGAGGGCGCACACCTTGGGTGAGTCGGCGAGATTCTTGGCACCGGGCATACCGCCGGGAGCTATAAGCATCTCGGCGTCCGACATATCCTCGTCGTCGAGCAGGAGGTCGGCCTCTATGGTGACACCATGGGCGCCTGTGACGTGGCGCGACTCGCCCACGGCTACGGTCATTATGTCGATACCTGCGCGGCGCAGCAGGTCTACGGGGGTGAGGGCTTCTATTTCTTCAAAGCCCTCGGCGAGAAAGAGGTAGGTGGTCATATTATATTGGAAATTTGTTGATTCGTAATGAGGATTTATCAAATCGCGGTTTTGCAAAATTAGCTTTTTCGGGCGGTTTTTGCTAATTTTGCGCCATGAAATCTATTCGTTTTTCACTCTTTTTTATCTTTCTCTCCCTTATGGCGTCTTCATGTTCGGGGCCCAAGACCTATCGCAGCGCCGAGGGTGCGGTGTGGAACACGACTTTCCACATCACATACCGGGCCGACCGCGACCTGCGCGACTCGGTGCTCGCGGTGATGAAAGAGGTCGAGATGTCGCTCTCGCCGTTTGCCGACGCATCGCTCATATCGCAGATCAACCGTGGCGAGGATGCTGTGGCCGACTCGCTGCTCAGGCGCATCTTCACGGCCTCGCAGAGCGTGAACCGTGTGAGCCGCGGAGCCTTCGACCCCACGGTGGCACCGCTGGTCAACCTCTGGGGCTTCGGCTACCGCCCGGGAGACCCCGAGCCCACACAGGCCGAGATAGACTCGCTGCTGATGTCGGTAGGGATAGCCGGGTGCGTGCTCGGCGACGACGGGCGCATAACCAGGAAACATCCCTCGACCGAGTTCAATTTCTCGGCTATCACCAAGGGATATGGCTGCGACCTTGTGGGCGAGATGCTCAGGCGCAACGGCTGTACCGACTATATGGTTGAGATTGGGGGCGAGATAGCCCTGAGCGGCATGAATCCGCGCGGCGAGGAGTGGCGCATCATGGTCGACGCACCCGTCGACGGTGGCTCGGCTGTGGTGCATGAGAAACTGGCCATAGTCAGCCTCACCGGGTGTGGGGTGGCCACCTCGGGCAACTACCGCAACTACCGCGAGACGGGACAGGGACGCGCATGGCACACCATATCGCCCGTGAGCGGACGCCCGGCCCTGACCGACCTGCTGTCGGCCACCGTCATCGCCCCCGACTGCATGATGGCCGACGCGCTGGCAACATCGTGCATGGCGATGCCCTCGGACAGCGCCATGGCCATGATCGAGGCATTGCCCGGCACGGAGGCACTGCTGGTGACAGCCGACACGGTGCTGACCACAAGCGGTTTCCCCGAAATCAGATAAGCCCCCCGGATATAATGATGGCCGTCGTGCCCGCGGCATGACGGCCATCATTATATATCAGTCTGTCGCGGCTCAGAGCTTGACCTTCTTGGCTTTGCCGTTATATGCCACCTCAACGCCCTTGGCGGCAGGGTCATAGCCCCCGTGGCCCGGTGTAACCTTGATGATGTTGAAGCGGCGGTTGCGCAACATTCCGGCAAATTCGCCCTGACGGTCGCCCAGGGTAAGGGTCGATGTCTTGTCGTTCCACACGATGGGGATTGTCGAGAAGCGCCCCTTCTCGTAGTTATAGTTGACATTCTCGTCCTCATAGAGTGTGAACTGCCCGTCACGCCCGGTGTAGACATAGAGTTTGATGATGTCGGCGGGTTTCTCGTCGCTCCACTGTATGGCGGGGCCGAAGGGTATCAGCGAGCCCGAGCGCACCAGCAGCGGCACCCGTCCGTAGGGTGCGTCGAGGGTGACGCGGCGTCCCTCGGCATCGCCGCCGGTATAGAGCTTGCCATTATAGAAATCATACCAGTCGGTATTGCCGGGGAGCACCACCTCGCGCTTGCGCGCGCCATACTCGTAGACAGGTGCCACCAGCAGCGCGGGGCCAAACATGAACTGGTCTCCCACACCACGCAGATATGTGTCGGCGGGAAAATCCATGGCCATCGGGCGCATGATGGTATAGTCCTTGAAATGGGTCATCCCCGCGAGCGAATAGATGTAGGGCATGAGGTCGTAGCGCAGACGGGTATAGTAGACTATAGACTCGTAGGCGGGATGTCCCTCGGGAGCTATGTTGTAGACCTCGCGGAAGGGCCACTGGCCGTGGGCGCGGAACATCGGGGCGAAGGCTCCGAACTGATACCAGCGTGTGTTGAGCTCGCGCCACTCCTTGAGGTCGGCGCTCTCGGGCTCGCCCTTGGCGGCCTTCTTGGCGGCGTTGACATAGCGGTCTTCGACACAGAATCCGCCGATGTCCATGCTCCACCAGGGTATGCCAGATGAGGCAAAGTTGAGTCCGGCCGAAATCTGGGCCTTGAGGTCTTCCCAGCGGGTGGCGATGTCGCCCGACCATGTGGCGGTCGAGTACCGCTGCTGTCCGGCAAAACCCGAGCGGGTCAGCAGGAACACACGGCGGTCGGGGTCGACCCCGCGCTGACCGTCATAGATGGCCTCGGCGTTCATCAGGCCATAGGCGTTGAAATACTGTGTCGAGGGGCCGAGCGCCGTGGGGGTGATGAGATCCTTGCGATACTGTATGTCGGTGCAGTCGCGGATGTTGGGCTCGGAGGCATCCATCCACCATGCGTCGATGCCGAGGGGCATGTAGTGGTCGTTCATCTGGCTCCAGAAGAGCTTGCGTGCGTCCGGGTCGTAGGCGTCATAGAACGAGCCGAGATAACCCGGGCCTACCCAGTCCTTTATGCTGTCCTGGATGGGAAGACGGTACATCCACCCCTTCTCGTCAAACTCCTTGAAATGCTCGGTGGTGGCATAGAACTTGGGCCATACCGACACCATCACCCTGCCGTGCATGGCGTGTATCGAGTCGACCATACCCTTGGGGTCGGGAAAACGGGCCGGGTCAAACTCGTGCGAGCCCCACGAGTCCTGAGGCCAGTGCAGCCAGTCGATGACGATATTGTCGATGGGTATGCCGCGGCGGCGGAACTCGGCGAGGGTTAACAGCACCTCCTCCTGAGTGTTATATTTCTCGCGGCTCTGCCAGTATCCGGTGACCCACTTGGGCATGATGGGAGCCTTGCCCGTCAGGGTGCGGTAACCCGAGATTACATCGTCGATGTCGTCGCCGTAGATGAAATAGTAGTCCTCCTGGCTCTGCATCTCGCTCCACCAGCTCATGTCCATCTCCTCCTTGTGGCTGCGTGGCGCGTAGGCACGCAGTCCGCAGTAGGCGGTCGAGCCGTTGGGCTCCCACTCTATCTTTATGGGCACGCGCTTTCCCTGCTCAAGAGCCACCGTAAACTTGTACGAATTGGGATTCCATGCCGTGCGCCATCGCTCGGGCACGACATTCTTGCCATCGATCCACACCGACATATAACCCGAATAGTAGAGTATGAAACGGTAGTCGCCGCTCTCGGGGGCCTCGATCTCACCCTCGTAGGTGACATGGCTGCCGCTGAAGTTGAAATCCTGAGGCAGGTTGACCACATGCTTGAGCTCGCGGCGTATCAGGTGCTCGAAATATATCGAGTCCTCGCGGCGCTCTATAACCTGACCCTGGTCTGGAACATAGCGCCCGGTCAGGGCACCCTCACGCCCCTCCTTGTCATATATCTTGAACACCTCTCCGAGCTGCCTGTAAGGCTCGGGGTTGCCGAAGCGGCAGAGCGAATATGAGTCCCAAAGGATGCCGTAGTTGTCGGTCGATACGATGAACGGCACCGAGACCTTGGTGTTGTACTGGAACAGCTCTTCGTCGCGTCCCTTGTAGTTGAACTCGTCAGACTGGTGTTGCCCGAGGCCATAGAGCCCCTCCTCATCGTTGAGCGAGGTGAAGACCTGGCGCACCGTCCACCCGTCCGTACCCTCGACACTGATGGGCCTGAACGTGCGTCCCCCCGGCTCCTCCGAGACCACAAGACGCCCGTCAGGGCCATAAAAACGGACATCGCCCGTAGCGAGCGACACGGTGGCGCGCACACGCCCGGTCACCACAGAGGCGGTCGAGTCGGTCTGCTCGACCGTGAACTGCGGGGCGGTCTTGGGCTCAAGGGTTACGAGGCTCGGTGTGTCGGCAAATTTCTTGTCAGGGGTCGCCGAGACGCGGATTATATCGTCGTCATAGACGGTGAGGCGCACGCGGCGCACATCGTTTTCGGCAGTCGGCGTGAGGTTGACCGTTATGCCGCGGTCATTCTTCTCGACCTGTGGCGTGGCGCACGAGCCGAGCAGCGCAGCGGCCATGACACCGACGGAGAGACGCAGGGTTTTCATTGTCTGATGGTTAAGTTGAGAGTGGTATTGATTCTAAAAAGGCCCGGCCTTCAGGCCGGGCCTTGTATCTAAGGATTGACGGATTTGTGTGTCAGGCTTACGACTTGGCGGCAGCGGCACGGGCGCGCATGGCGGCCATCACCTTGGCCTTGCCGACGCGGATATAGTCGACCAGCGGACGCGAGGCGGGGCAGATATAGCTGCACGAGCCGCACTCGATGCAGTTTGCAATCTTCTGCTCCTCGGCCTCCTCATACTCCTTGAGTCGCGAGAGGGTCGAGATAAGGAACGGCTCGAGCCCCATCGGGCACACGTCGACACACTTGCCGCAGCGGATACAGGGCTCGGCGGGACGGCGGTGGGCATAGCGCTTGTCGAGCAGGATGCCCGAGGTGCCCTTGATCATGGGTGTGTTGAGGGTCGAAGCGGTGCGTCCCATCATCGGGCCGCCGAGGATAATCTTCTCATAGTCGTCTGTCTCGACCAGGGTCTGCAGTATGGTGCCGAGGGGCACACGCAGGTTGCGGCCCACGTTGCCGTCGTGCAGTGTGAGCACGCGGTCCAGGATAGGCTCGTTGTGATATACGGCGCGATATACGGCATAGGCTGTGGCCACGTTCTGGACGATGGCGCCAGTGGCGATGGGGAGTCCGCCCGAGGGTACCTCCTTGCCGATTACAGCCTCGATGAGCTGCTTCTCACCGCCCTGCGGATATTTCACCTGCATGGTCATCACCTCGACTCCGGGAGCCGATGCGGCGGCCTCGGTCATGGCGGCGATGGCCTCGGGCTTGTTGTTCTCGATGGCGATGACACCGCGGTCCACACCTGCGGCCTTCATCAGCAGCGACACGCCCTTGACGATGCGGGGAGCCTCCTCGCGCATCAGCTGGTCGTCGCACGACAGGCAGGGCTCGCACTCGGCGGCATTGATGATGACCACCTCGGCCTTAGAACCGGGAGGGGGCGAGAGCTTGACATGGGTCGGGAATGTGGCACCGCCGAGACCGACGATACCGGCATCCTTGATAAGGCCGATTATGGCCTTGGGATCGAGGGCTGCGACCTCGGCCTCCGAGCGCTTGGGCGACTTGTCGGCCATCGCTGCGGCATCGGCCTCGCGGTCTGCCTCGTCACTCTTGATATAGATTGCCTCTACGGGCATACCCTGAGGTGTGCGGGCGGTGTCGACCTTGACGACGGTGCCCGAGATGGGAGTGTGGACGGGAGCCGACACAAAGCCTCCGGCCTCGGCCACACACTGGCCGCGCGTCACCTTGTCACCCTTCTTGACGATGGGCTTGGCGGGGGCGCCGATATGCTGGGCCACGGGCAGCACGACCTCTGCGGGGAGCGGGAGGTTCTCGATAGCCTTGCCTGCGGCAATCTTGTTCTCGGCGGGATGTACGCCGCCTATTTTGAAAGTATGCAGTTTCATGGATTATCGTGGGGAGATTAGACGGTTTCGGCTGAGGGGGCAGCGGCAGGCTCGGCCTTGCGTACCGGGAAATTGACTGCGTGTATGGCGTGTGTGGGGCACACGGGCTCGCACTTGCGGCACAGCTTGCATTTCTCGAAATCAATATACGAGAGGTTGTTGGCGATAGTGATGGCCTCGTGGGTGCAGACCTTGAAGCACTTGCCGCAACCGATACATGCCGCCTTGCACTCCTTCATGGCCACGGCGCCCTTCTCCTTGTTCGAGCAGGCGACATAGACCCTCATGCCGCGCGGACCTTTGTAGCGCAGCTCGATGATCTGACGGGGGCAAGCCTTGACACACGCACCGCAACCGACGCACATATCCTCGATGACCTCGGGCAGACCTGTCTCGAGATTCATCTTCATGGCACCGTAGGGACACGCCTCAACACAGTCGCCGCATCCGAGGCAGCCGTTGGGACAGGGGCTCTCGCCGGTGCCGAGCGATGCGAGCACCGCACACGAGGGGGCACCCTCGAAGCGGGCCAGCGCGGGGCGCAGGTCGCATGTGCCGTTACACTTGATGACGGCTATCTTCGGTTTTGTCTCGGCGGCGGCCAGGCCGACAATCTCACCGATTTGTTTCATTACGGCACTACCCGACGAGGGGCACGACAGCGCGTCGAGCGATGTGGCGTTGACACAGGCCACCGCAAAGTCGCGGCATCCGCTGCGTCCGCATCCGCCGCAGTTCGCGCCGGGCAGCAGGGCCTCGACCTGGTCAATGCGGGGGTCTTCGTGGACATGGAACTTCTGGGCCACGACGTAGAGTACAGCCGCGCCGACGATGCCGATAATCCCGAGGACAATGATTGATGTTAAGATTACGCTCATGGTATGTGATGAAATAAGACTTGTTGTTGCATTTATTCTACACTGTGCCGGACAGGAGCCCCGTGAGGAGGGTCATCTGCCCGTAATCCTGACAGTCCAGACGAGCTTCTTTGCCAGACGCCGCCTGAACAGATAGAGCAGGCCGTCATAGACAGCCAGAGCCACGAATGCCCAGAGTATGGCCATAGCCCCCATGTCGGGACGGCCGATATTGAGGGCGAGAAGCACACCGACAAATATCACCGTGGGCACGATGAGCGCCCAGAAGGCGGCATTGAGGGTCGAGGCCGACGAGGCCGAGACCTCGACATGCTGCCCCACGGAGTAGGCCGACGTGTCGGGCACGTCGATGGTGACCGTCTCGCGGTCAACTCCCCCCTCGCTGCTCTTGTTGCACAGAGCCACGACGGCACACCCGTCACACCGGCAGGCATCGTCGGTGATGATGGTGAGCGAACGGGCGTCAATCCGCTGGATGACACCCCTGTGGGTGACATTATCTTTCTTCATGGCAATTATCGGTGACAAAGTTAGTGATTTTTCAAAAATCTCACAAGTCAAAATAAAAAAATCCCCGGCCCAGGGCCGGGAATCGGATTGTTGATCTTTTAATTATGAAGTCTACGCATCACGCGCGGATTATCTCAGAATGCAGCCGCAAGCATCTCCTTTGCCAAGGTCTGCACGGCAGCATGCAGTTTGTCGTATTGCTTCTGTCCGGCACGAGCCACGCCGGAGGTATATTTGCGCATCAGCGAAGGATTAATCCCGGCTATCGTGGCAATTTTCGTCTGGTTCAGGAAACTGAACCTGTCGAAGAACGAAGGCATGTCGTAATGGACCACGAAATCGAGGTCGGGAAGCACCTTGCCTTCGGCTGCAAGCTCTCTCTTGCTCTCTTCATAGAAAGCAATCAGCGAGTCAATGGCCTCCACGGAACTCTCTCCATAGCCCAGCAGCCCAACATAAGGAATCTCCTCCTCTACAAAGCAAGAGAAATAGCCGTCCTTGTTCTGTTCTACTACAATATTAGCCGTCATGCGTGAAAAATATATTTGATTAACAGAAGTTGCCTTAGAAAAACGGGGGAAGAATCCCCCGTCTTTATTGATAACAAACAATCTTCTCCAAAAGATGAAGTAAGAAGTGGGGGGCCGAAGCCCCACACTTGACTGACGTTGACGATAATCTTACGATTATTTTACGCCGGAGTTGGCTCTGATGTATCGCTCTGTCGAGGGTGCAACCTCTTTGGAACCATGCGACGGAACAGGAAAGCGTTTTCCTGTTATCGGAGAAAACCAAATCTCGTGGTTGCCGCCATGTCTGAGCAGATAACATCCGGCAGAAAGCAACTCTGCCTTAAGTTGTCCGTACTTCATAATGTAAAAGATCTGTGTTTATTATCAACACTGCAAAGGTAGCGAATTTGCTCCATAACAACAAATTTTCGTCAGAGAAACTCGCTGTTCATATAATAAAAATCCCCGGCCGGGGCCGGGGATTGAGATAATGACTGTCTGATAATCTCGACAGGAGTTATTTCAGTTCATATTCTGTCGGAGTCTTCACTCCGGGAAGGCCGAAATATTTTTCGAGCGAGCCGTTGATGAGGAGCTTCTTGCCGAGGTTGCCGGGATTCTTCTGGAGGCTCAGGGCGTCACGCATGGCGGCGGGAAGCTGGACGGGCACACACTTGGTATAGTCGGTCTCGGTTGCCGAGTCAGCGATGAAGAGGTTGGTGTTCGATGCATCGGCACCTGTGGCGGTTGTGAATGTATCAGCACTCATGCCGGACGCCGAACCCACGATATAACCCTCGACCCATGCCTTTGAACCGGGATTGTTGAGGGCGATGACTGCCGAGGGAGCGTAAGGCTTCTCCTTTGTACCGTCACCGGCTACAGCGGGAGGGGTCACAGGGGTATCACCACCTGCACCGTCAAGATCATACTCGGTGAGGCTCTTGACACCTGTCATCCCGAAATATTTCTCGAGCGTGCCCTGCACCTTGACCATCTTGCCGAGATTGCCGGGATTCTTCTGCAGGCTCAGGGCGTCACGCATGGCAGCGGGAAGCTGGACAGCTACACATTTGGTATAGTCAGTCTCGCCCGGAGTAGCTGCGATGAAGAAATTGGTATTGGATGCATCGGCTCCTGTGGCGGTAGTGAATGTATCGGCACTCTTGCCGGGGGCCGAACCCACGATGTATCCCATCACCCATGCGGTAGTGCCAGGATTGTTGAGAGCTACAGTCTGGCCGACGGTATAGGGTTTCTCTTTCGAGCCATCGCCGTCACCTGCGGGAGGAGTCACGGGGGTATCACCACCTGCGCCGTCAAGCTCATACTCGGTGAGGCTCTTGACACCTGTCATCCCGAAATACTTCTCGAGCGAGCCCTGTACCTTGACCTTCTTGCCGAGGTTACCGGGATTCTTCTGCAGGCTCAGGGCGTCACGCATGGCAGCGGGGAGCTGGACAGCTACACACTTGGTGTAGTCGGTCTCGCCCGGAGTAGCGGCAATAAAGATGTTGGTATTCGAGGCCGACGCACCTGTCGCGGTGGTGAACGAGTCGGCGGTCTTGTCGGCAGCCGAGCCTACGATATAGCCCTCTACCCATGCCACACTGCCGGGATTGCCGAGCGCGATAGTCTGGGCTACGCTATAAGGCTTCTCCTTGGTGCCGTCGCCGTCACCTGCGGGAGGGGTGACGGGGGTGTCGCCACCTGTGCCGTCGAGCTTGTACTGGTCAGTCTCCTTGATGCCGGGCATACCGAAATATGCCTGGAGAAGGCCGTGGAGGGTAACGGCCTTGCCGAGGTTGCCGGGATTCTTCTGCAGACTCAGGGCGTCGCGCATGGCGGCGGGAAGCTGGACGGGGACACAGTTCTTATAGTCTGTCTCGCCGGGGGTCTGTGCTATGAACAGGTTGGTGTTCGAGGCCGACGCACCTGTCGCGGTGGTGAACGAGTCGGCGGTCTTGTCGACAGCCGAGCCGACGATGTAGCCTGTCACCCATGCGGCTGTGCCGGGGCTGCCGAGGGCGATGACCTGCTGGACGGTATAGGGTTTCTCCTCTGTGCCGTCGCCGGGGACCGTGCCGGGATCATCGGGAATCTCGACACCTTCGATTGTAAACTCGGCCGATGTGCCCTGGTTGCCCGTGACACCGTATGTGCCGAGCACCTCCTTGCTGAGGTTGCCCTTGAGGGTGATGAGCTTGCCGAGGTTCGAGGGATTATCCACGAGGTTGCCATACTGGCGCAGCTTGGAGTCCTGCGGAAGGGCTACGACCATGCACTTGGTCCAGTCCTTGCAGGCGGCATCCTGAGCGAACACGAGGGTGTTGGGCATCTCGGCTGCGGTGCCGAACTGGATGTCGTCGTTCGAGGCCACGGTCTGCACGCCGGGAGCGACCGCACCCACGATATAGCCCTTGGTCCAAACCTGTGTGGCAGAGCCACCGCCATTGAGCACGGAGATGGCCTCGTCGACGGTATAGGGGTTGTCCTCGGCGCCCGGGCCGATGGTTGGATTGCCGAAGTTCATGCAACCCTCGCGGTCGATGAGAGTGAGCTGCCAGCCACCCGAGGTGTGATAGCCGAGTATGCCCACGACGTCGCCATGACCGGCGGGGAGGACATCGGCATAGAAATTGGAGTAACCGCTGGTGCGGACAATCATCGTATTGCCGTCAGCGAGGTTGAGGGTGCGGTTTACCGTGGTCTTGCTCTCGGCGAAGGTTGCGGTGCCACCGTCGACGAACTCGACGTTGTTGAACCTTACGAGCTGGCTCTGCCACTTGCGCAGACCCGCGGGGTCTGTGGCGAGCTCAGCCTTGGAGTTGACCGTAATCGTGTCGATGGCGGCAAGATCGGGAAGGCCGTTCATCTGCGAGTGCTCCTCAAAGAGCTCGTAGGGCATGAAGGTGGTCTGTGCGCCATACTGCTCGTCGACATCCGGTGCGCCGAGCTGCTGCAGCGAGGCATACTTGCCTATAGTCATGCCGGTGAGGTCGAGCACCAGTTCCTGTCCGCGGCGGTACTTGACACTCATCGAGTTCTGGTTGATCGACATGGTGAGCGCGCCGGTGGCGTCCTGGATTACCATGTTCTTGTAGATGTTGCCCGATGCGTCAGACGAGACCACACGGCCTTTGAGCAGGATGTGCTTGCCATCCTGACCTTCGCCGATTGTCTCGAAATAGTTTTCGGCGTCCTGCCAGTATTTTTCCTTGACCTGGGCGATGGTCATCACGTCATACTCGGAGGCATTCTCGAGCCACGAGGAGGCGGGCGTGTTCAGCGCGGGGTCATCAAAGTCGTCCTGGCACGATGTCATGGCCAGGGCGCCCATGAAGAGGAGGCTGAGATATGATTTGAGATTTCTCATTGTGTTATAGGGAAATTCTTTGTGTTTGAAGATGTTTTATCAGTCCACTTTCTCGTAGAGGACAGGCAGGGGATGGGTCACCGAGGGATATGCTCCGTATGAATTATATTGAGAGTCATACTGGAGCGTCTTGCCCTTGAGCACGTTGGTGATTGTCATTGTGCCGTCAGCACCGGCGGTAACAGTGTATGTGCTTCCGTCGACCGCCGAGTCGGAGGTGTTGAACGAGTTGAACTCGTCCTTCATGAAATAATACTTGCCCTTGGCATCCTTGATGGCATATCCGCCGCTTACAGCCTCGAATGTGAAGGCTTTTGCGGCCGGAGCAGTGAGACGGTCACCGCTGACGGTGACATCCACCACCTGGAGATAGCCGTAACTACCCGAGAGGGGTGTGGCCATCTTGCCGTCGGTGACGATGGCGTATGCCTTGCCAGAGGTTATCGAGGTAGCCTTGCGGAACTCGACACCATCGGCAGGAGGTGTGGGAGTATCCCCTCCCGACACACCGTCAAGCACATACTCGGTGGCATCCTTGAGGCCGTTCATGCCGAAATATTTGACCAGCGAGCCCATGATGCTCACCTTCTTGCCGAGGTTGCCGGGATTCTTCTGCAGACTCAGGGCATCGCGCATGGCTGCCGGAAGGGCTACGGGGAGGCACTTGGTATAATCTGTGACATCGGCGGCATCGGCTATGAAGAAATTTGTATATGATGCTGCGTCGCCGGTGGCGGTTGTGAACGAGTCGGCACTCTTGTCGGGAGCCGAGCCGACGATATAGCCTGTCACCCATGCGATGGTGCCGGGACTGCCGAGGGCCGCAGCCTCAGTGGCGGTGTAGGGGTTCTCCTTGGAGCCTTTGTCACCTGCAGGGGGAGTGACGGGAGTGTCGGGGGTGGCATTGCCGGTGGGACGGATGGTGACATTCTTCAGCTCCCATGTACCTGCCTTGCTGGCGGTCGAGGTATAGCGGAAACCGATCTGCACCTTCTTTCCGGCGTATGCCGAGATGTCGATGTCGCCCGACGACGCGAATGTCCAGCTCAGGGCAGCGGGCCACGAGGGCACGGTGAGTGCTGTCCATGCGGTCGCACCCTCCTCGCGGATAGATACGGTGGCCTCACTCTTGGCGGCATCTATCGACGAGAAGAAATTGAGGGCCTGCTCGTAGGAGAGATATGCCTTGTCCTGACCTGCGAGGTCGATGACGGGCGAGATGAGCCACGACTCGGAGGCGTTGTTGGTCTTGTCAGCCGAGTTGTATGCCGTGGCAATCATGTAGCCATATTTCGAGTCATGCTTCCAGATGTCGGGCATTGAGGAGGGAGTGGTGACATTCTCGATGACGAAATTGCCCTGACCCGAGGTGAATGTCTCGGCGAAGATGGCGTCGCCTGTGGGGCCTGTGGGCTCAGAGGGTGTGCCGTCAAAGCCTACGCAGTCGGTGGCGGGATTCATCATGGAAAGCTGCCAGTTGTTGTTGTAGTAGCCGAGGAGGGCGACCACGGTGCCAGTTCCGGCAGGGAGGGTCTCTGCGGCAAATGTGCAGCGGTTGCTGGTGCGGAAATCGAGCGAATGACCCTCGGCGTCGGTGAGCGTACGGGCGGTATATCCGTTCTGGCCGGGATTGTCGGTCCACTTGAGTGTGCCGCCGCCGTTGAACTTGACATCTGTCAGTCGCACGAAGCGGCTCTGATACTGCTGCACGAACTTCTGGTCTGTGGCGTTGGCCACGAGATCGGCCATGGTCATGTCGGCAATCATACCCTCGGCGACAGCCTTGTCGGGGAGGCCGTTGACCTGTGCGTGTGTGGTGAAGACAGCCTCGTCCATACGGCCTATGCCGCCGTTATAGAGTCCACCCATCTGCATCAGGCCCGAATAGCTTCCGACAAGCATGCCGGTGACATTGACGCGGAGCTCCTGGCCGTACTGATATTTCTGATTGATGTCGTACATCGAGATGGAGAAATTGAGCGCGCCGCTCTCGTCCTCGAGCACAAGCTGCTGGAACACGTTGCCGTAGGCGTCGGTGGTGACGACCGTACCGGCCAGGATGATGGAGTCGCCCTCGGCATTGACGGGGACGGTGACCACGCCCGACTTGATCTGGTCCCAGAACTCGGCCTTGAAATCGGCTATGGCCATGTTGGCCTCGTATGTAGCGACTGGGACAATGACCGGCGGACGGTCGAAATCGTCATCGCAGCTCACCATTGCCGCGCCCGAGGCCACAGCCAGGGCAGCGAGCATTATCTTATCATAATATGCTTTCATATAGTGAATGTCGTTTGTGGTGGGTTAGAAACGTATGCCGACATTGAGATATACCTTGATGCCCTGGGCGTAGAAATATTTGTTGGGATATTTCTGCGAGTCATAGTTGGTATAGTCGAAGCGGCCCTGCTGATATGCGTAGGTCTGGATGTTGCGGTTGTTGAGGATGTTGTCGACATTGAGGTTGAAGTTCATCGACACCTTGCGGTTGATGTAGACAACCTTGCCTATCGAGGCGTTGAGCACGAACGCATCCTTGAGCTTGTCCTGTGTGGCCAGCTCGGTCATCTTGGCCTCGAGCTCCTCATACGAGGGATATTTCTCCCACAGGTCGGGGAGTGCCTCGTGGCGCACAGGCGAGAGGTTGACGTATGCGTCGCCCATCCACGATGCGTTGATGTTGAAGAACCACGAGCCGGGAGCAGCCCAGTCGATGCCGATGTTGACAGCCTTCTGAGGTGTGCCGCCGAGGAAGAAATTCTTCAGGTAGACAACCTGTGTGGTGTCGGGGCGGAAATTATTCTCGTACGAGCGTGTACCTGTGGGACGGTTCTTGTACTGGTAGCGTGCGAATGTCGCGGCGGCGCTCACGGTGACAGAGGGTGTCACCTTGTAGGCCATACCGATCTCGATGCCTTTGTATGTGGTGTTGACATTCTTGAGCACATAGTTCATATAGGTAGAGTACTGGTCGTCGTAGAACGATGTACGCTCTGTCTGGTCGTACATGTTGGTCCAGTAGCCGGTGACAGCACCGCGGAAACGGCGGTAGTTCCAGATATAGGAGATGTCGCCCGAGAGGATACGCTCGTTCTCGAGACCGTCGATGGCCTTCTCCTTATATCGCGGCGAGATGTAGGCATACTCGAACAGAGGGGCCTGAGTGCCGTAGGAGGCGTGGGCCTGGATGTAGTTGCGGCCATCTATCTTATAGGTGGCACCTGCCTTGAGCATACCGGTGTCGAAACGGTGTGTCTCGCCCTTGCCATAGGAGTTCTGCGGGTCGCGGCCCGACTGCATCTTGCCGTCGCGCTGGAACTGGGTATAGCCAATCTTGAGGCCATAGTTGATGTCCCAGCGGGGAAGGGTAATCTGGTTCTGGATCCACGCCGTTGCCTGTACGGCGTTGATATAATAGTTGTAGTCGAAGATGTCACCCTCGTAGACCTTGCGGTTGGGGTTGCGGAGGTCATTCTGCAGCATGTCGGGGTCGCCGGGGAAGTCGCGCTCCGAGAACTTGTCGACGTCAATCCAGTACTCGCCGCCCAGCAGGTCGCGGACGGTCTTGTAGTAGTGGGCGCTGGTATAGTTGACGCTGACACCGGCCTGGAGTGTCATGAAGCTGTTGAGGCGTGTATTGAGCACCGAGTTCAGCACCCAGTCGTTCTGGTTGCTGTGACGGTCTTCGAGCATATAGCTTGCAGCCTTGTTGTCGGGGTCGCCGCCGCGGCCATAGATGCGGTTCATGTAGTTGGCCTGATAGAACGAGTCCCAGTTGAGCTGACGGACGCTCTCGTCGGTGCGCCACATGCGCTCGTATAGGTCGGATGTCTCGGTGGGCTCGCCGTTGTCATAGTAGAATGACGGGAGATAGCGGTAATAGTCGGGGCGGGGATCCGGGCCGTCGAACCATGTCAACGAGGATGTCGAGTAGTGAATCGACCGGAATGCCGCGCCGGTGTTGACGGTGGTGTTCTCGGAGGGCTTCCATATCCAGTTGAGCACAGCCGAGGGGTCGAATGTCTCGATGATGCGCGATGCGCGCTTCTTGCCGTCCTGCCAGCCCCAGTTGGGGTTGTAGAGGTTGTTGTCGGCGAGCTCGTATGCCTCGAGATATGTGGCCGAGTTGGATGCGCGCTGCGTGGGCGCGCCCCAGACGGTGAGGTTGAGCGAGTGCTTGTCGTTGAAGACCTTCTCGAGCGAGGCAAAGAGACCGAACGAGTTATAGAACGTACCTTCGATGACACCCTCGTTGGCATAGCGGGCGATACCGCTCACCGAGAATGCCCATCCGTTCTTGTTGAGTCCCGTCGAGTACTGTGCCATGGCACGCAGCATGTAGTTGGCGTTGGTATATGCCACCGAGCCGTTGAAGCCGGGGGCATAGTGTGCGGCACGGGTGTTGATGTCCGATGCGCCGCCTATGTCGCCGAAGCCGAAATCGGCAGCCGCGAGACCGAGGGCGGTGGTGCGGTCGCGGAAGGCGCGGTTCATGCCGCCGAGGGTCGAGTAGTTGAAGCGGCCGCGGGCGAGGTCATTGAAACTGATGCCGTTGATATAGGTCTGGGTGTACTTGGAGTCATAGCCGCGCACACGGAAACGCATGGGCTGGAAATCGTATGATGCAGAATTATAGTAGATGTCGTCGCTGGCACCTGTCAGTGCGGCGATGGTCTGCATGTTGCCCTCCTCGTCCTCGAGCACGGCCTGGTCGAAGAGGAGGTCGTTCTGCTCTTCGAAATATGTGTCGAACACATTGGAGCTCTGAATCTTGACGGGGCCAAGCTGGAGAAGACGCCCTGCAGGGATGACGAGAGCCTGGGTATAGTCGTTATATCCGTATGCGAGCACCGTGAGGTCGTCGGCTCCGGGAGCGGCTTCCGGGAATTCGAATGCGCCGGTAGGGCCGGTTGTGACGGAGAGAGCCTGATTGTCGAGCATGACGGTAGCGCCTTCGACCGGCGCGCCCGTACTGGAGTCGACAACGGTGCCGGCTACGCCTGTCTTTTGGGCGAGCGACGGCAATGCAGCCGTCAGCAGCAGTAGCAGAAACAGTTTGATTCTCATAAACTTAATCTAATATGGAGTTTGTATTTCTTGATATCGGGGGGACTTGTCGGACCTGTCGGACAAGTCAGATAAAGCCCCTCAGCCTGAGGTAGCTTTTTATCATCTCAACGCAGCCGGGAATGCCAGTCTTCGACGAGTCGAGGGTGAGGTCATAGCTGTCTGCACGTCCCCACTCCTTGTCGGTGAAGAAATTATAATAGTCGGCTCTCCACTTGTTGGTGCGCCGGGCCAGGGCTTCGGCCTTCTCGGGTGTGAGCGCGTCGGCACGGGCCGTGATACGGCGCACACATTCCTCCATAGGAGCGTGCACGAATATGTTGGCCACACGCGGATGCTCGCGCAATATATAGTCGGCGGTACGCCCGACAACGACAAAAGAACGCTCGGCGGCTGTCTGGAGCAGGAAATCGCTCACTGCCTTATACAGCCCGTCGTCGGTGATTGACGAAGGCCCGGTATAATAGCACATCGGGGTCACACCCATCGAGAACGAGAAAAGTCCGTGGAGGAATGTGGGGAAACGCTCGTCATTCTTCTCGAAGAACTCGGGGTTTACGCCGGCCTTCTTGGCCGCCTCGACGAGCAGTTCCTTATCATAATACCCGATACCCAGCTCGCGGGCCAGGGCCTTGCCCAGCTCGCGTCCCCCGCTGCCGAACTGACGGCCCACGGTGATGACGTATGGTTTGATGTCAGAGGCCATTATCTCTCCTTAATGAGGAATATCTCTGTGGGGAAATGGTCGGAATATCCGTTGAGCCACTGGCCCGAGGCGTACGTACGCATCGGGTAGCCCTGACGGCGGCCCTCGCGGTCGATGAGGAAGTCAAAGTTGTTGACCTGACATTTCCAATAGCGCAGACCTGCGGCACTGTTGTGCTCGAGCAGTGTGCCCGACACGACAATCTGGTCGAAGAGGTTCCACGAGCTGTTGTATGCCAATGTGCCGATGCCACGGTCGAGCATCTTCCACCAGGGGTTATAGAACGAGTGCGGCTGCACCCCCTTGTCCTCTTTCGAGGCACCGAGGTTTACGGCCACTGATTTGTCCATGGGGTCGTCGTTGAGGTCGCCCATCACTATGACACCCTGGTTGGGACGTATGGCCCACAGCGAGTCGGCGATATGCTTGGAGAGGTCTGCGGCAGCCTCGCGCAGATAGCTCGACTGCTCCTGACCTCCAAGACGCGAGGGCCAGTGGTTGACGATGACACTGATGGTGTCACCCCCGAGGATGCCTGTGACACACATCTGGTCGCGGGTGCGGAACTCCTCATATCCCGGGATGCGCAGCGTGTGGTTGGTCACGTCGAGTACGCGGAAGAAACGGGGATTGTAAAGGAGGCCCACATCGACACCTCGGCGGTCGGGCGAGTCGTGATGCACTACCTGCAGACGCCAGTTCTTTATGGCCTCGGCGCGCACCAGGTCGTCGAGCACGCTCTTGTTCTCGATCTCGCTCACGCCTATTATAGCCGGGCCCATGGGGGTTGTCTTGGTGGTCATTGCGGCAATGGCACGGGCGAGGTTGCCGATCTTGCTGCGATATTTCTCGCCGTTCCACTGACGTGACCCCTTGGGCGAGAACTCAAGGTCATACTTGCCGTTGTTGTTGATGGTGTCAAACAGGTTCTCGAGGTTGTAGAAGGCCACACCGAAGACCAGAAACTGCTTCTTGTCCCCGCCTGTGCCCTGTGCGGAAAGATTGAGCGCCATCAGCATCGCCAACAGCAGCGGAATGAGTGAGGTTCGTCTCATGAACTGAATCGCTTTAGATTTTTTGTCTTGAATTACAGGTAATTAACTTCGTTAGTCCACAATATGGGACGGGAGAGAGCGTAAAAATATAAAAAATATTAATGCAAGCCTAATTTTGCGGGCTCAAAAATACGTTTTTTAACAATAATGTTACATAAAGCCCGTACGGGAGAGGGCTGGAATAAGGATTTTTTGTTAATTTTGCATTGTGATAATTCAACACCACCGACTATGATAAAGAACCTGCTATTCGATCTCGGAGGGGTCATAATGGATCTCGACCGCAACCGTTGTATAGACGCGTTCCGCAAGCTCGGCATGGCCGACGCAGACGATTTTCTCGGCGTCTACGGCCAGAAGGGGGATTTCCTCGCGCTCGAGCGCGGCGACATCGGTGCCGACGAGTTCCACAGGCGCATACGCCCGCTGTTCGGCCACCCGGTCACCGACGCCGAGATTGACGAGGCATTCGACAAGTTCCTCATCGGCATACCCGTGCACCGCCTCAAGGCGCTGCGCGACCTGCGTGCCAAGGGATACAAGGTATATCTGCTCTCAAACACCAATCCCATAATGATGGAGGGGTTCATCGCCAACGAATTCCGCAAGGAGGGGCTTGAGATGGCCGACTACTTTGACGGCGCCGTGTGCAGCTATGTGGCACATTGCTACAAGCCCGACCGCGAGATATTCGACTATACCTGCCGCGAATGTGGCATCAGGCCAGAGGAGACACTCTTCTTCGACGACTCGCAGGCCAATGTCGACGCCGCACGCGCATTGGGATTCATGGCCGAGACAGTGCCCCCCGGCACAGAGTTCACCGACATCCTGAAAACTGTCGAGGCCCGCAAGGAGTTATAAATAAAAAAGACTCACGTCAAAATGAACCTCATCACCAGACCCGACACCTCGGCACGGCGCATCGCCGCTGTGGGCATGTATGACGGCGTGCACCCCGGCCACCGCTTTCTCATAGACTATCTCGGCACAGAGGCACGCAGCCGCAGACTGCGCCCGGCTGTGGTCACCTTCTCGCGCCATCCGCTGTCGCTGATGCGTCCCCTCGAAGCCCCTCCCCTGCTCTCGACCCTCGAGGACCGTGTGGACGCCCTCGGGGATGCCGGAGCCGATGATGTGATACTCCTCAGCTTCAATGACAGGCTGCGCCGTCTCACAGCCGAGGAGTTCCTGAGGCTGCTGCACTCGCAGTTCGGCATCGACGCCCTGGTGCTGGGATTCAACAACAGGTTCGGCCACGACGGGCCCGAGGGGATAGAGAAATACCGCACGATAGGTGACAAGGTAGGTGTAGACATCATATCGGCACCTGAGTACCGCGGCCCCGGAGCACCGGTGAGCTCGTCGGCCATCAGACGGCTGCTCATGGACGGCAATGCCGTCGAGGCTGCCCGTCTGCTGGGCCATCCCTACACACTGCGCGGACGTGTCGTGACAGGCAACCGCCTGGGGCGCACGCTCGGATTCGCCACCGCCAACCTGCGTCCGCTCGAACCCGCAGCCCTCATCCCCAAGACAGGCTCGTATGCCGCCCGCGTCATCACCCCCGACGGCGAGAAACGTGCCGCGATGGTCAATATCGGATACCGTCCCACGGTCAGCGATACCGACACCCCATCCGAAATCTCGATCGAGGCACACATACTCGACTATAACGGATACCTCTATGACGAGGACCTGAGCATCGAGTTCATAGACTATATGCGTCCCGAACGCCGCTTCGCGACCACCGACAAGCTCAAGGCCCAGCTCGAGGAAGACGCCAAGGCAGTGCGCAGACGCCTCGGCAAGAAATGACATCAATACCCCCATACCGACGGTGGCACGGCATAACACCCCGCGCCACCGTCGTTTTTGATATACGCCATCTCGAAATTATTTAGTAATTTTGCACTCCGTTCTCACCTCTTTAATCTTTCCTCCATAATCTTTAATCTTTCCTCTATAATCTTTAAACTATTAAACTTACATACCTTGTCCCTTCACGACCCTTTTGACCGCGAGCACCTGTGGCACCCCTACACATCGACCATAGACCCGCTACCTACATATAAGGTGGACTCGGCCTCGGGCACGAGGATACGCCTCGCCGACGGACGCGAGCTCATAGACGGAATGTCGTCGTGGTGGTGTGTGATACACGGCTACAACCATCCCGACATCAATGCCGCCGCCATGCGTCAGATGGAGCGCATGAGCCATGTGATGTTCGGCGGCCTCACCCATCAGCCTGCCATAGACCTCGGCAAAGCCTTGCTCGAGGTGGCACCACCCTCGATGCACAACATATTCTATGCCGACTCGGGGTCGGTGGCGGTAGAGGTGGCCATGAAGATGGCTGTCCAGGCATCCGTCTCGCGCAGCGGCGACCATAAGAAAACCAATTTCATCACCATCCGCAGCGGCTATCACGGCGACACATGGAACGCCATGAGCGTCTGCGACCCGGTGACGGGGATGCACGGTGCCTTCGGCCCGGCCCTCCCGGTACGCTATTTCGCCCCCGCCCCCACGATAAAGCCGTGGGAGGAGTGGGATGACGCCGATTTCGAGCCGCTCGAGAAGATGATGCGCGAGCATTCGGCCGAGCTTGCCGCCCTCATCCTCGAGCCCATAGTGCAGGGAGCGGGAGGCATGAGGTTCTATCACCCCGAATACCTGCGCCGCGCACGCTGCCTGTGCGACAAATTAGGCATATATCTGATATTCGACGAAATAGCCACGGGATTCTGGCGCACAGGCAAGATGTTTGCCTGGGAGCACGCCGGGGTCGAACCCGACATCATGTGCATAGGCAAGGGGCTCACCGCCGGATACCTCACCATGAGCGCGGTGCTCACCACCCGCGAGGTGGCCGACACCATATCGCGCGGCGAGGCAGGCGTGATGATGCACGGCCCCACATTCATGGCCAATCCGCTGGCATGCGCCATCGCCATCGAGTCGCTGAGGCTGCTCCGCTCGCAGGACATGGCCGCACGCGTCGCCCACCTGGAGGCGATAATGAGCGAGGAACTTGAGCCAGCAAAGGCCCTACCCGCCGTGCGCGAAGTGAGGGTGCTGGGCTCCATCGGCGTCATAGAGGTCAAGGAACCTGTCGATGTGGGCGAGTTCCAGAAGAAATGTGTGGCACGCGGCATCTGGGTGCGCCCATTCGGCCGCAACGTCTACATCATGCCCCCATACGTCATCACCGACGCCGACCTGCGCACGCTGGCCCGCGAGATGGTGGCTATTGTCGGGGAGATGGATATAAAAACAGGTCATAAATGAGTTCTGACATCTATTCATCGACCCTCTCACAGCTTGCCTCCTCGGGCAACCTGCGCGCGGTGCCGGGCGCGGACACACCTGCGGGGCTGGTCGACCTGTCGTCCAACGACTATCTCGGGCTGGCATCGCGCCCCGAGCTGCAGGCCGAATTCATGGAACAGGCCGCAAACCGGGCCATCCCACTGAGCTCGTCAGCGGCCAGACTGCTGAGCGGACGGCAGAGTGAGTATGCCTCGCTCGAATCGCTCCTTTCAGGATTGTACGGACGCGAGACGCTGCTGTTCAACAGCGGCTATCACGCCAACGCCGGGCTGGTGTCGGCACTGGCATCACCCGCGGGGACATTCATTGCCGCCGACCGTCTGGTACACGCCAGCATCATAGACGGCATCACACTGAGCCGCGCACCCTTCGGACGGTTCCGTCACAATGACATGGAACACCTCGAGCGTATGGTCACGGCCAAGGAGAAGGAGTATGAGAGGGTGCTTGTGGTGGTCGAGAGCGTCTACTCGATGGACGGCGACTCGGCCCCGATAGCCGAGCTCATCGCACTCAGACGGCGCCATCCGTCGGTGATGCTCTATGTCGACGAGGCCCACGCCTTCGGTGTGCTCGGGCCGCAGGGGCTGGGCCTCTGCATGGCGACCGCGGACAGCAGCGAGATTGACGTCATCGTTGGCACATTCGGCAAAGCATGCTGCTCGATGGGGGCTTTCGCGGCTCTCTCGCCGACACTGAGGGAGTATGCTGTCAACCGCTCGCGCTCGTTCATATTCTCGACCGCGCTCCCGCCGCTGCAGGTGGCGTGGACGGAGTTCGTCATACGCAAGTTTCTCGATATGGATGCCGAACGCGCGCACCTCGCCCGGCTCGGCTCGCAGCTTGCCGGGGCCATAGGAGCCTCCGTCGGCAGCCATATCCTGCCATATATGACCGGGGACCCGGCGGAGGCCGTGAGACTGTCGCGCGCGCTGCTCGACGATGGATTCAAGGTGCTTCCGATACGCACACCTACCGTACCCCCAGGCACCGACCGCCTCCGCATCAGCCTGAGCGCCGCGCTGTCAATGCAGGATATCGAAGGTTTCGCCCGGGCACTGAAAAACAAGACCGCACGATGCAGTTCGAACTGACATATTCAGAGCGTTCGCCGCGCCTGGTGCTCATCTTTGCCGGATGGGGCATCACACCCCGCCTGTTCGGAGGAGTGAGTCTCCCGGGCTATGACATCGGCGTGGCATACGATTATACCACGATGGACGTGCCGTGGGCCGATACCCTCGCACACTATGACGAGATTGCCGTGGTGGCGTGGAGCTATGGCGTACCCGCCGCGGCCCGGTTCATCACAGACCATCCCGAACGACCGTTCACGGCACGTATAGCCGTCAACGGCACCATGCACCCGGTGGACGCGGAGCGCGGGATCGCACCTGAAATATTCGCGGGTACACTGACGGGTCTCGACGAGAGGTCGCTGCGCAAGTTCAACATGCGCATGTGCGGGGGCGCACGGAGATTTGCCGGATATGAGACCCTGCTGCAACGGCACGACATAGACATCCTCAGGGCAGAGCTGGAGGCTATCGGCAACCGCACTACCCCACCCCTCCTGTGGGACAAGGCTGTGGTGAGCCTCGGGGATGCCATCATTCCGCCGGAAGCCCAGATGCGCGCATGGAGCGAGGAAGCCGCAGAGACTATGACCGTCGAGGGGCCGCATCTGCCCGATTTCCATGCGCTGCTCGGGATGATGCTCACAGACAAGTCGCTCGTGGCCCGGAGGTTCGGCAAAGCCGGAAAGACATACGACGAGAACGCAACGATACAGCACGCTATCTCCGACCGGCTCATAGGGATGGTGAGCCACGCGGAGGGACTCGACATACTTGAGATCGGAGCCGGGACCGGGCGTGCCACACGGCGGCTGGCCGGAATGAAGCCCCGTTCGCTGAGGGTGTGGGACCTGCACATACATCCCTCGCTCGGGCTCGACGGCATCGAAGCCACGGAATGTGACGCGGAGGCGGCAATCGGCAGACTCCCCGACAGTTCGGTCGACCTCATCTTCTCGGCCTCGACCGTGCAGTGGTTCAACTCGCTCCCGGCCTTTCTGCGGAGGGCTGCGCGGGTGCTCCGTCCAGGCGGAGAGCTTGTCATCTCGACCTTCGGGCCCGAGACCATGCGCGAGGTGCTTGAGGCGACAGGGAACCGTTCGCGCTTCCCGTCGGCAGACACCATCAGGCGCATGATTCCCCCCGGACTAACCCTCGCGGCTCTGGAGTGCGAGACCACCGTGCTCGAGTTTGACACGCCACTCGACGTGCTTCGCCACATACGCGCCACCGGGGTCAACTCGCTCGACGCGGGGGCCGACCGCTCGGCCGCCATGCGCGTCATGCGACGCTACCCACTCAACCAAAAAGGCAAGGCACCACTGACTTATCAGGGAGTGTATCTGAGGGTGATAACCTTATAACCTCATAAACCACCAATGAGCAAAGCATATTTCATATCAGGCATAGACACCGATGCTGGCAAGAGCTATGCCACGGGGCTTCTGGCCGTCGGGATGATGAAGGAAGGACAGAAGGTCATAACACAGAAATTCATACAGACCGGGAACCGTGAATGGTCTGAGGACATCGAGGTACACCGCCGCATAATGGGTACAGGGATGCTTCCTGAAGACCTCGACCACACCACCGCGCCTGTCATATTCACCTATCCCGCCTCGGCGCAGCTCGCAGCCCGCATAGACGGCAAGGAGATTGACCTCGGCGTGATAGACCGCGCCACCGAGCGGCTGCTCGAACGATATGACACCGTGCTCGTCGAGGGTGCCGGAGGACTGATGGTGCCCATCACCGACACATTCCTCGCCATCGACTACGTGACTACGCGCAAGCTCCCCCTCATCCTCGTCACCAACGGACGCCTCGGCTCAATCAACCACACACTGCTGTCGCTTGAGGCCGTCAAGGCCCGCGGCATCGAGCTTGACACCGTAATCTACAACACCCATTTCGACAACGACCCTGTCATCGCCGCCGACACCCTCGGCTTCATCACCCGCTACCTCAGCCGCCATTTCCCCACCACCCGCCTCATCACCATCCCCACGGTCAAATAAAAATATGTTAAATTATTCGGATTTACATTTGAATTGTATAACTTTGCATTATTAAGGAGACAAATCAATGGCGATTAATAGAATCCTATCGTCGTTTCTTAGTCTATTAGTAAATAATAGGATTCTATTTAACTTATTCATTCTGTTTACTATGTCTTATGATCATTTCAAATGTCCAAAATGCCACAAATTCACCCGTCATATTGATGTCGGAATGCAAGGCGGCCTTAATGCAGATATGCGTAGAGACAAAAGCAGTAGCATCGGTCGCAAATTATTTTCAAACATATTCGGTGGCTTTAATGATTCCGTTGGACTCACTAAAGTTATTGGGACAATCGTAGGATGTGGAACGTATAAATGCTGTGAATGTGGTATGGTCGCAATGTGGGATAAAGATGGTACTATGAAGGAGGTTATATATTGGAATGATTAAGACTGATAGATAGTAATAGCTATAGAACATTATTCTAATCCAACACGAGAGACTATGACCAATGAGCATAGTTAATATAATGCATCTACTGTTTTTCTAGTCCATTCAGAATTCAAAAACATCAAAAACGCGGAAGTCATGACTGTAAAGAATTAAGATGTGAATTCTGAACTCATTACATGCAAGAAAAGCATTTTACAAAGATAATAGGGGGGATAACGGGGATTTTTTGTAATTTTGCAGCCTGATTATCATTATGGTCAAGGAAAATTTCGACATATCCATATCAAAACAGCAGGTTGCGGAGCTCCCGACTGTGAAGTTTGACGGAGCTATCACGCTTATCGACCGCCCGGGCGACGTGCCGGAGGCTGTCAGCTACATACGTCAGCAGGACATCGTGGGCTTCGACACTGAGACCAAGCCCAATTTCCGCAAGGGGATGACCAACAAGGTCTCGCTGATACAGGTGGCCACCGAGGAACGCTCGTTCCTGTTCCGCCTCAACAAGACCGGTTTCTGCCAGGAGATAAAGGAGCTCATGGAGTGCGACGACGTGCTCAAGGTGGGTCTGTCTCTCAAAGACGATTTCCATGTGCTGCACAAAGTGTCGCCCTTCACTCCGGCAAATTTCGTGGAGCTGCAGGAGATGGTGCGCAAGTATCACATCACCGATGCCAGCCTGCAGAAGATATATGCCATCCTCTTCGGCGAGCGCATCTCTAAGAGCCAGCGCCTCACCAACTGGGAGGCGGCACAACTGACGATGCCGCAGATGGTCTATGCGTCAATTGACGCATGGGCGTGCCAGCGCATATACCGCCGTCTGGTGTCGGGCGAGTTCGACCCGTCGCAGTCGCCCTATATTGTCAAACCCGAGGAGACAACCGCCTGACCCGCCATGCTGACACCGCGAGACATAACCGAGGCGGCCGCAAATGCCGGAGCGGCCAAGGCACGGCTGACACTGACCGATACGCCACGCCTGCTCATGGCGTCTTTCCTGGCCGGGGCTTTCATCGCCCTTGGCGGAATCCTGTCGGTGATGTTCGGATTCGGATTCCCCGGAATCACAGGCGAGAATCCGGCACTGCAGAGACTGTTGAGCGGAGCCGCCTTCCCCATCGGCCTGATACTGGTGGTGACCATGGGGGCCGAGCTCTTCACGGGCAACAATGCCGTGCTCGTCACCTCGATGCTGCGCGGCCATCACGGCCCGGGGGTCACACTGCGCAACTGGACGCTGGTATATCTGGGCAATTTCGCGGGCGCAATGGCATTCACATATTTCATGGTCTATCTGTGCGGACTCACCGCCGCCGAGCCGTGGCACGGCGCGATAGTGCGTGTGGCCGAGGCCAAGGTGTCGATGTCGTGGTGGACGGTGTTCGTCAAAGGTATCGGAGCCAACTGGTGCGTATGCCTTGCGGTGTGGCTCGCCTTAGGCGCCAAGGGGCTTCCCGCCAAGGCATTGGGATGCTGGCTCCCCGTGATGGCGTTCGTGGCGCTGGGCTATGAGCACTGCATCGCCAACATGTTCTTCATCCCTCTGGGCATGATGGAGGGAGCCCCGGTGACCATAGGTGAGGCCGTGACCGCCAACCTCATCCCCTCCACCCTTGGCAACATAGCCGGAGGTGCCATACTGGTGGGGTGTGTTAACGCTTATTTGCATAAATCGAAATAAACCTAACCCGAGGCGGATGCGTTATAAGGGAGAAAACAATCAAAAACTTTCTCCCCTATATGACTTATTCAGAACTTATCTCCCAGCCCGGCACCCTGCTCGTGGAATTCTATGCCACCTGGTGCCCTCATTGCCGCAAGATGATGCCCGTAGTCGAGCAGGTCAAGGAACTGCTCGGCGGACGTGCCAAAGTATATCAGCTCGACATCGACCAGAACGACGAGGCCGCAAACGAGGCCAAAGCCGAGTCTGTGCCCACATTCATCGTCTATAAGGACGGCAAGGAGATGTGGCGCCACTCGGGCGAGATTGACGGCGAGATACTGTTGAGCAAAGTCGAATCGGCAATCTGACCACGGCCATGCGCGGCGATACCCTGCTCTCTCACTGGCTCGGGCTGCTCGGGGTGCCATATACCCCCTTCTATACCGACCGACGGTTCAACTCAATGCCGTTCCCTACCCTGTTCGGGCTGAAGAAACTGCTGTCCGAGTATGGGGTGGAGAGCGAGGGTATGCGCATCGCCGACCCCTCGGAGCTCGGCTCACTCACACCACCCTTTGTCGCGTCGACCAAGGGTGGTTTCGTCATAGTCACCTCCACGGGGCCCGACAACGTATGCTATGTCACACGCGGCGTCGGCGAGTCGATACCCTGCGATGAGTTCCACAAGGTTTGGGACGGCAACGTGTTCCTCGCCTATCCGACAGAGGATTCACGTGAACCGCATCACGGGCTCCACGCGAGGGTCGAGTTCTTCGCCCGTGCCAAGAAATGGGTGCTGATGGCGGCTGCGGTGCTGCTCTTCGCCTATCTCTTTGTGACACAGGGGCTCTATCACTCGTGGTCCACGGTGATGATATGCCTCTTTGACCTCGGTGGGCTATGGCTGACATATCAGCTTGTGCGCAAGTCGCTGCATTTCAAGACCTCGGCTGCCGACCGCGTATGCGGCGTGCTGCAGGAAGGGGGATGCGACAGCATACTCGAGACAGACGCCTCGAAATTCTTCGGCCTGTTCGGCTGGAGCGAGGTGGGATTTTCATATTTCTCTGTCTCGCTGCTCGGGCTGCTGATGTTCCCCGAATGGACGCGCTATCTCGCGCTGTGCAATGTGCTGTGCCTCCCGTTCACCGTCTGGAGCATCTGGTATCAGAGATTCCGCGCCCACAAATGGTGTACGCTGTGTGTCTGCGTACAGGCCACACTGTGGCTGCTGTTCTTCTGCTATCTCGGCGGAGGATGGCTCAAGGGGCTCTTCCCGCTTCGCATAGAGTTCTTCGTGCTCGGCCTCACCTATGTGGCCGTATTGCTCGGCCTCAACGCCATAATGCCATTGATTGACAAATCCGAACCCGACAATGAAGAAGCCTGAACATATCACCCGCCCCGAGCTCAAGAGCGCGACGACCCTCAGCCCCATGGAGCTCAACCGTCTGCGTTTCTCTGACAAGAAGACCCTCCTCACCCCCGAGCGCCTCGAACGCATGGCTACCACCTCCCCCAAAGCCGCCAAGGGGAATTGAATTGTAAGATGTGTGGGAGATGATAGTTTTGCGGAGGATGGGGTTAAGGATTTGAATTATTTTTGTAATTTTGCAGTCAAAACTGCAAATAATATGTCATTAGACCGTACAAAACTACATTTCGAGACGCTTCAGCTCCATGTGGGGCAGGAGGAGCCGGATCCCGTCACCGATGCTCGCGCGGTGCCTCTGTATCAGACCACATCATACGTTTTCCACAATTCGCAGCATGCGGCCGACCGCTTTGACCTGAAGGAGCCGGGCAATATCTACGGACGCCTGACCAATCCGACACAGGAGGTGCTCGAGAAGCGTGTGGCGGCCCTCGAGGGGGGAGTCGCAGCCCTGGCAGTGGCCAGCGGGGCGGCTGCTGTGACATATACTTTCCTGAATCTGGCCAAGGCCGGCGACCATATCGTATCGGCCAACAACATATATGGCGGGTCGTACAACCTGCTTGACAACACGCTGCCGACATACGGCATCACCACGACGTTTGTCGACCCGTCAGACCTGCAGAATTTCGAGAAGGCGATACGTCCCGAGACAAAGGCTGTGTTCATCGAGACGATGGGCAATCCCAACTGCTCGCTGCTCGACATCGACGCAGTGGCCGCCATAGCCCACCGCCACGGTGTGCCGATGGTCATCGACAACACCTTCGGGACACCCTATCTGATACGTCCCATCGAGCACGGGGCCGACATCGTGGTCCACTCGGCCACCAAGTTCATCGGCGGTCACGGCACATCGCTCGGCGGCATCATAGTCGACTCGGGCAAGTTTGACTGGCGTGCCTCGGGCAAGTTCCCGCAGATAACCGAACCTGACCCAAACTATCACGGCGCGGTGTTTGCCGACGTTGCCGGAGAGGCGGCTTTCGTGACCCGCGTCCGTGCCGTGATACTGCGCGACACAGGGGCGGCCATCAGTCCGTTCAACGCCTTTATGCTGCTGCAGGGTCTGGAGACCCTCTCGCTGCGTGTCGAGCGCCATGTCGAGAACACCGAGAAGATTGTGCGTTATCTGGCATCGCATCCCAAGGTGGCCAAGGTAAACCATCCCTCGCTGCCCGGACATCCCGACCATGAGCTATACAAAAAGTTTTTTCCGCACGGCGCGGGGTCGATATTCACGTTCGAGATAAAGGGTGGCATCGCCGAGGCCCACAGGTTCATCGACTCGCTCGAGATATTCTCGCTGCTGGCCAACGTGGCCGACGTGAAGAGCCTCGTCATCCATCCCGCCACCACAACCCACTCGCAGCTCACCCCCGGGCAGCAGGCCGAGCAGCACATATATCCGGGCACCATACGCCTGTCGATAGGTACCGAGCATGCCGACGACCTGATAGCCGACCTGGAGCAGGCACTAGACTGAGCGGACAGACCGAAGACATGACTGATATTGCATAATGGGTTAACGGCAAGAAATTCTTTTTGCCGTTAACTTATTTTTGACTATTTTTGCAGACAGATTAAACCACAGTCTGAACCATGATCAGGAAATATGACTATCTCGTCATCGGGTCGGGCATCGCCGGCATGAGCTTCGCGCTCAAGGTGGCCGGCCACGGCACGGTGGCGCTCGTCTGCAAGACGACCCTCGACGAAGCCAACACGGCGCTCGCCCAGGGTGGTGTGGCCTCGGTGACAAACCTCGAGGTCGACGATTTTGACAAGCACATACACGACACGATGGTCGCGGGCGACTGGCTGTCAGACCGCGAAGCCGTGGAGAAGGTGGTGCGCAACGCACCATCGCAGATCGCCGAGCTGATAAAGTGGGGAGTCGATTTCGACAAGAAGGATGACGGCTCGTTCGACCTTCACCGCGAGGGGGGACACTCGGAGTTCCGCATACTGCACCATGCCGACAATACAGGGTTCGAGATTCAGGACTCGCTCATCAAGGCCGTGCGCGCCAACAAGAATATCGACGTCTACGAGCATCATTTCGCCATCGAGATCATCACCCAGCACCATCTGGGCAAGGTCGTGACGCGCCGCACACCCGACATCACATGCTATGGCGCATATGTTCTCGACACAGATACCGGGAATGTCGACACCTTCCTGTCGCGCATCACGCTCATGGCCACCGGCGGCTGCGGAGCCGTCTACCAGACCACCACGAACCCTCTCGTGGCCACCGGCGACGGCATAGCGATGGTATATCGCGCCAAGGGGACGGTCAAGGATATGGAGTTCATACAGTTCCACCCCACGGCCCTCTATCATCCGGGCGACCGTCCGTCGTTCCTCATCACCGAGGCCATGCGCGGATATGGCGCAGTGCTTCGCAACAAGCGCGGCGAGGAGTTCATGCACAAGTATGACCCGCGACTCTCGCTGGCCCCACGCGACATCGTGGCGCGCGCCATCGACTCGGAGATGAAGCTGCACGGCGACGACCATGTTTATCTCGACGTGACACACAAGGACCCCGAGGAGACAAAGAAGCATTTTCCGAATATCTATGCCAAATGCCTCTCGCTGGGCATAGACATCACCAAGGACTACATACCCGTGGCACCCGCGGCACACTATCTGTGCGGCGGCATCAAGGTCGACGGCAACGGCGAGTCGAGCATCAGGCGCCTCTATGCCGTGGGCGAGTGCTCGTGCACAGGACTGCACGGCGGCAACAGGCTCGCGTCAAACTCGCTCATCGAGGCTGTGGTCTATGCCGATGCCGCAGCGCGACACGCGATGGAGGCCGTAGGCCACTATGACCTGCGCACCGACGTACCCGAATGGGACGACAGCGGCACACGCCACCCCGAGGAGATGGTGCTGATAACCCAGAGCATCAAGGAGGTGGGCCAGATAATGGGCACATACGTGGGCATCGTGCGCTCAGACCTGCGTCTGGACCGCGCATGGAACCGCCTCGACATACTCTATGAGGAGACCGAGAAGCTGTTCAAGTGCTCGAAGGCATCGCGCGAGATATGCGAGCTCCGCAATATCATCAACGTTGGATACCTGATAATGCGTCAGGCCAAGGAGCGCAAGGAGAGCCGCGGACTGCACTATACGGTCGACTATCCGCCTGTGCCACACGACCCCGAGCAATAAAAAACCCGTCCCGGGCGTTATAATAGAATGATACGCGCCCTACGATATATGACCGCATCGCTGACCCTCTGCGCCGCCCTGTCGACGGCGGCGCAGGGGGTCGGTGCGTCTGTGCCGACCGAGGAGGAAATCGAGGCCGGAGGAGGACGCATCAAGCCGCTGCGGGGATACAATTTCATCACCGGCGAGGATGGCGAGGAGGAGCTGATGCTCTATCTGGCCGAGGTCACGGTGTATCCGCCCCTTAAGTTCAAGAACAAGAAGGAGGAGGAGTTTTACTGGAAGACCGTGCGCGACGTGCGCAAGACCCTCCCATATGCCAAGCTGATCTGCGAGACGCTGATAGAGACATACGAGTATATCGAGACCTTCCCGACGCAGAAGGAGCGCGAGGAGCACCTCAAGAAGATGGAGGGTGCCGTGTTCGAGCAGTACAAGCCTGTGCTGAAGAAGTTCACCAAGAGTCAGGCCCAGATGCTCATCAAGCTCATCAACCGCGAGACCAACCAGAGCAGCTACAATATACTCAAGGCATTCCTGGGGTCGTTCCGAGCCGGATTCTGGCAGACGTTCGGACGGTTTTTCGGCGTCAACCTCAAGACCACCTACAACCCCGACAAAGACCGCAAGGACGCCATCATAGAGCGGGTGGCGACCCTGGTCGAACAGGGGCAGCTTTGATTATTCTAGTTGGTCTAGTTGAACTAGTTCAACTAGACCAATAAAAAAACAGGCTGTGTACATGCACAGCCTGTTTTTTATTGGCTTTGGGGATTCGATTACTTGTTGGCCTTGATGGTCACGGCGCGGTCGAGAGAAACGAACTTCTCGCCCATGTCGTTGAGGTTGGCGTTGTTTACAGTAACATCGAGCTGCGAAGCGGGAACGCCGTTACGGAGGAGAACCTTCTCGACACCGTTGGCACGGGCGTGACGCAGACGGTCGTTGATGGCGTCTGTACCGGTGTAGTTGTCGGCCCAGCCGCATACGGTGTACTTCTGGTCGGGGTTGCTCTTCATGACCTCAGCCACGGCACCGAGCACCTTGTTGTCGACACGCGAGATACGCGAGCTGCCGATGGTGTAGTAGATGGTGCAGAGGGGACCTTCCTCACCCTTCACGACAGTCTGTACGGGACGGTTGAGGCAGTCGCGGAGCTGACCCTCGAGGTCGGCGATGCGGCCGTTGGCAGCCTGGAGGCGGGCCTCAACCTCGTCGCAGTTGGGGATTTCGGGGATGACGGGCACGATGGGGGCATTCCATGTGGTCTTGTTGAAATTGTAGGTAAGACCGATGTAAGCCTGACCGTCGAGGTGGGTCTTGCGCATCTTCTCGTTGTTGGTATCGTCGGTGATGGCGGCGACACGGAGGTCGAGATAGAGGGCGATGTGCTTGTTGAGGTTGAAGTTGTTGATAAGACCTACGTGAGCGGTGAGGTTGTCATCGCCACCCTTGCCCCAGCCGTCACGCTGGCCGTTGGCCTTGAACTCGGGGAGGAATACCCAGTTGTAGCCTGCGCCACCGTAAACGATAGCGTTGTAGACACGGCCGGGACGATAGCCACACCACCAGTTGGTGAGGTTAAGCATCATGTCGAGGTTCAGACCGAACTCGTTGCGCTTGTATTTTGTCCAGGAGTTTTCGAAAGTTCCATAGGGACCCCAGCCGCCATCCTTGCTGAGACCCTTGAGAGCAGTGAAATTACCGCCGATACGGGCGCCAATGATGGGCGAGAACCATTTGCCCACCCAGATGCCGGCGTTGGGTGAGAAGCGGTCGAAGAACTTACGCTCACCGTTGTTGGCGTCGAAGTAGTAGTTGATACCACCTTCGGCCGATACGAACCAGTTGTTCGAGAAGCTATTGAAGAGGTAGCCCTGTGCGGGATCCTCCACATAGCTGATTTCTTGGGCGCTCTGGGCCATTGCGCTTTGACCCATGAAAAGAGCGGCTACCAAGCCAAGAAGGGTACTTTTTTTCATAAATAATTAATTATTGGAAAATAGTTGAAATTTTCGCTGGTTTGAGTAGTTGGTGTTAATATGTCAATGTGGTTGCAGTGCCTCATGGCTAAATCCCGGCTCGGTGCGCGGAATTTCTTGCCAAAGGTATAACATTTTTTTGGATTAATCTAAATTTAAGCAAAAAAAACTCTGTTTTTGGCCAAAAATCCCCATTTCGGGCATATTTTACCGACTTTCGGTGTATGTTTTGGCAAAAACTTCAACATAATCCCCCGACGACAGAACCTGTCGCCGGGGGAAGGAGATGTGTCAGTGCAGTGTCGGGCGGATTACTTGCCGAGATATGCAAGCACCTGTGCCTTGACGGCGGGGAGGGTGAAGCCAAACTTCTCGTCGAGCACCTTGTATGGAGCCGATGCGCCGAAATGATCGAGGCCGAAGATGGCACCGTCCGAGCCTACGAGCGAGCGCAGGGTCGAGGGGAGTCCGGCGGTGAGACCGAATGTGGGGACACCGGGAGTGATGACCGAGTGGCGGTAGTCGATGTCCTGGTTGTTGAACAGGCCTATCGAGGGGGCCGACACGACGCGGGCCTTGATGCCGTCGGCGGCGATGGCCTCGGCTACCTCGCAGAGCAGGGATACCTCCGAGCCGTTGGCCACGAGAATCACGTCGGGATTCTCGACATTGATGACGGCGTATGCGCCACGGCGGCTGCCGGCCTGTGCCTCGGCGAAACGGTCGCCGCTTGCTGCGGGGAGGTCAGGCAGATTCTGACGCGAGAGCACGAGAGCCGAGGGGGTCTGGAAATTCTCCATAGCCATCTCCCATGCCACGCTGGTCTCGGCAGCGTCTGCGGGGCGGAGCACCAGCATCGAGGGGCGTCCCGAGAGGTTGCGCAGCTCTTCCATCAGGCGCAGCTGTGCCTCCTGCTCGACAGGCTCGTGGGTGGGGCCGTCCTCGCCAACGCGGAATGCATCGTGCGTCCAGATATATTTGACGGGGAGTTCCATGAGGGCCGCGATGCGCACGGCGGGTTTCATATAGTCGGAGAATACGAAGAATGTGCCGCAGGCGCCAATGACACCGCCGTGGAGGGCGATACCGTTCATCACCGAGGCCATGGTGAGCTCGGCTACACCTGCGTGGAGGAAGGCGCCCGAGAAATCGCCCTTCTTGAAGGGATGTGTCTTCTTGAGGAAGGCATCGGTCTTGTCGGAGTTGGCGAGGTCGGCCGACGAGACAATCATGTTGCCGACCTTCTCGGCCAGGACAGCGAGTACGTCAGCCGAAGCCTGACGCGATGCGATGTTGGCCTTGTGGGGTATGGCGCGCCAGTCGATTTCGGGGAGCTTGTTGTCAAGATAGCCGTGGAGTTCCTTGGCCAGTTCGGGGTTGGCGGCCTCCCATGCAGCCTGCTCCTCGCGGCGTGCCTTGACGATGGCGCGGAGCTCCTGGCGGCGTGCCTCATAGAGAGCCTTCACGTCGTCGAAGATGACGAAGGGGTTCCCGGGGTCTGCTCCGAGATTGCGCATGGTGGCTGCGAAATCGGCACCTGCGGCGCTCAGGGGCTGCCCGTGGGTCGAGCACTGGCCCTCATAGTTCTCGCCGTCGGCCTTGACGCAACCCTTGCCCATCACGGTATGTCCGATGATTATGGTGGGACGCTCGGTCTCGTGGCGTGCTGTCTCGATGGCTCCGGCTATGGCCTCGGGATTGTTGCCGTTGATCTCGATGACATTCCAGTGCCATGCGCGATACTTGGCGGCGACATCCTCGGCGTCTACGGCATCGACCATGGTCGAGAGCTGAACCTTGTTCGAGTCATAGAACATGATGAGGTTGGACAGGCCCAGGTGTCCGGCGAGGCGTGCGGCGCCCTGCGAGATTTCCTCCTGGATACCGCCGTCAGAGATGAAGGCGTATGTCTTGTGCGAGAGCCACTCGCCAAAACGTGCTGCAAGGAATCGCTCGGCAATTGCGCAGCCGACGGCCATGGTGTGGCCCTGGCCCAGGGGACCCGATGTGTTCTCGACACCACGCTCGGGATGGAGTTCGGGGTGACCCGGAGTGGGCGACCCCCACTGGCGGAACTGGGCGAGCTCGTCGGTGGTATAGTGGCCGAACAGCGCAAGCACGCTGTAGAGCATCGGCGACATGTGGCCCGGATCGAGGAAGAAGCGGTCGCGGGCTATCCACCGTCCGTCGTCGGGATCGGTCACGAGGAACTGCGAATAGAGCACATTGACAAAGTCTGCGCCTCCCATGGCACCGCCGGGATGTCCCGACTTGGCTTTCTCAACCATCGCGGCGGCGAGAGCGCGGATGTTGTCCGCCGCACGGTTGACTGTAGTTAGATTCATTGGATTACTATATGGTTATGTTTACTTATTGTATTTATTACAATATCATCCGGTATTTTCCGCCCGGACTATCGGCAAATTTAAACAAAATTTTTGATATTCGCCATCTCCCCCGCGTCAAAACTGATGCCCGGAGTGATAAAACATGGCTGGAGAGCCCGTGGGGATACCCCTCGCCTGAAAAAGAAATGAAAAAGATTCGCCAATTTTTATAAGAAACGTATAATTTAACAATCGTTAAATGTCGGGCAATTAAAAAAAATCCTACCTTTGTGTCAGTTAAGGCCCGGAGCTTCCAAGGTACGTCCGACAGCACCAGATACACTAACGATAGTTCGGAAACTAAAATCAATCATAAAAATAATCACTTCTTATCTTATCTCAAAAGACAATGAAACCTTCAGAAAAGAAGAACGGTCATGTCGTAGCGATAGTCGCGATGTTCTGCATCTATGCAATGATATCGTTCGTGACCAATCTGGCCGCCCCTATCGGCACGATCTGGGGCTACAAGTTTGCCGGCAACTCGGTGCTCGGCATGATGGGCAACATGATGAACTTCCTGGCCTACCTGTTCATGGGTATTCCAGCCGGAAACCTGCTTGTCAAAATCGGCTATAAGAAGACCGCCCTCTGGGCCATGGCCGTAGGCTTTGTCGGCCTCTTCGTACAGTGGCTCTCGAGTGTTACCGGCGCCGAGACCGTCGTGGGCGAGATTGGCGGCAGCCCTGTCACACTCAATTTCTTCATCTATCTGCTCGGTGCCTTTATCTGCGGTTTCTGTGTCTGCATGCTCAACACAGTCGTATGCCCGATGCTCAACCTGCTCGGCGGGGGCGGCAAGACGGGTAACCAGCTTCTGCAGAGCGGCGGCGCGCTCAACTCGCTGTCCGGTACGCTGACCCCCCTCTTCGTTGGCGCACTCATCGGCCAGCTCACCACCAAGACCCAGATGAGCGACGTGGCACCCCTGCTCTGGGTCGCCATGGGTGTCTTTGCCGTGGCGTTCATCATCATCTCGTTCGTGGCAATCCCCGAGCCCAACAAGACCGCAACCGGCAAGAAGGTCAAGTACTCTCACTCGCCCTGGAACTTCCGTCACTGCGTGCTCGGTGTCATCGGCATATTCTTCTATGTAGGCATAGAGATAGGCATCCCCGGCACTCTCAATTTCTATCTGGCAGACCAGAGCGCGAGTGGCGCGGGTGTCATCGGGGCAGCCTCTACCATCGCGGGCGCCATCGTCGCCATCTACTGGCTGCTCATGCTTGTGGGCCGTACACTCTCGGGCTTCATCAGCGGTTCGGTAAGCACAAAGGCCCAGATCATCACCGTCTCGACAGTTGCCATCCTCCTCGTGGTCTTCGCTATCGCCATCCCCAAGGATAAGGCTGTCGAGGTTCCGGCAATCGTCTATGACCCTGTCGAGAACACCACCGAGGTGCTCGCTACCGCCGGTGTACCCGCCGAGGCTGTGGCCGACTTCATCGCTGCCCCCGACGCAGCCAAGCTCGCCCCCTATGCAGAGACTATCCAGACCGAGTTCGAGATTTCGCCCGCACAGGTCGTGACCAACCTCACGACAGTGCCCCGCGTGCCCATCTCGGCACTGCTGCTGATACTCTGCGGCCTCTGCACATCGGTGATGTGGGGCGGCATCTTCAACCTCGCTGTCGAGGGCCTCGGCAAATATACCGCCCAGGCTTCGGGCATCTTCATGATGATGGTGGTCGGCGGCGGCGTGATGCCTCTGGTACAGAGCTGGATCGCAGGCGAGGCCGGTTACATGGCCTCCTACTGGCTCATCGTCGCCATGCTTGCATACATCCTCTTCTACGGCCTTATCGGCTCGAAGAACGTCAACACCGACATCCCCGTCACCGAGGAGGAAGAGGTCGACGCCCGCAATCTCTGACATCAATCATCCCATCTATATATAAAGACCTCCGCGGCGTATGGCCG
>OLOX01000027.1_pt1 | contig 120132 bp, 114 predicted proteins | sample 1672091 | NCBI WGS metagenome assembly OLOX01 (sample SAMEA3136644, study PRJEB25190) | human gut metagenome | reverse complement strand
GTGTTAAGCACGCCGCCAGCGTTCATCCTGAGCCAGGATCAAACTCTCATTAAAAGTTTGTAAATCCCGATCAGGAATAAATACTAGCTTGTATTCTTCCTAACCTTTTTTACTGTTATTGGTTTGTTGATGTTTTACCATCCAACGTTCTTGAAATTTTATAAGAAATTTCAGGGTTGTCATGTTGTTAAATTTTCATGGTTCATTTGTTTTTGTTGCTTCACGATTTCGTTCGCAACAACTTTTACAAGATATCACATTTAAAACCGTTTGTCAACAACTTTTTTATTTTGTTTTGTTGTCGTTTGTGTCTCTCACTTGCGACAGCCTGTATAGGTTATCACATTCAGAAGCATCTGTCAACAACTTTTTTATTTTCCTTTGCATTTATGTCTCAGGCCTGATTCGAAGATCGGCGTCTTTCGACCGCGCAAGTGATATAATACTAAACAATCTTTAGAATGTCAACAATTATTTTCAGGAAAATATCTTTTTCGTATATCCAGGTTAAAAGGCTGCTTGACTCCACTGATTTCATAAGGAATGAGCCCCAGTCAAACGCAGACATCATAGTGATAAGAACGAAGAATATCCATACCGCAAGAAATGCCTGTGCCATACCAAACAGTGCGCCTCCAAGCTTGTTTATACCATTTACAATAGGTATACCTGTGGCTATATTGGACAGAGCTATACCTATACTTAAAAACAACATTATAACAAAAAAGGTCAGCACATAGGCTATTCCCTTCATGACCATATTGGTAAGATACTGTGCGGCGAAGTCAAAAAAGCCATTTACCCCGGCTTCCGCATATGTGGTCTTGTTGCTGTTTTCTATTATAAGCTCCTTCACACTCTCCGGAATGTTCATCTCATCCAGCTTCTCCATCTGGACGGACTTGGGCAGCTCCACTTCCTCCACCTTAAGATCGAACTTTTCTATTATCATTTCTTTTATGGTGTCATCAAGTCTGGTGTGATCACATAAAGCCCGGTTCACCGCAGGATAGATGGCACTGGTAAGAAAAACAGCCAGTACAATAGCTATTGTGCTGGCTACGCTTCTGAACAGCCCCCTTTTATAGCCTATAAACATAAACAATATAAAGGTTGCTGCCACTATTAAAAATACTATATTCATTATTTGTCACCGCTGTCTTTTGCTGAGCCCTTGAGCTTTATTGTCTGGGTTTCATTTTCAAATATAGCTATATATTCGTTCTTGTTACCGTCAGGCACAATATTCACAAGGCTCTTGTTAAATGTAGTCTGGAACTTCTTTGTTCCGTTCATTCTGTATATGCTGCAGTCAAAGTCTCCTACTATTATTATCTCTTCCTCTGTAGCATATATCTTGGTAAAGCTGTTGTTTATCGGCGTTTCGCTCTCAAGCTTGCCGTTTGTATTATATACATAGAGGGTATACTTGTCCTTACCGCTGTTATTTGCTGATATGTATCCCAGGTAATTCTGGTTGTAGAATACCCCCAGCATCTCCTTATCACCCAGGTCTATCTCTGCCTTTTCGCTGGCTTTCTCGGACATGGTATACAGCTCTATCCTGTCTGTACCGAAGCATGCCACTGTATTGTTGTCAAGGAACTCCACCAGTGGAAATACTGTACTGTCAAACTGGAAGCCGCTCATAAGTCTGTCAGCATTCTCGTTCTTACCTACGGAACCGAAGTTGTAGGCAGCTAGATAATTCGGCATTGCGGTCCCCGATATCTGCACATAGCTGGTGAAGAGCTTCTTGCCATCCTCAGACAGTGACACGTCAAGAGGGTATCCACTATTCTCAATGGAGGTCTTCATCTCGTATACACTGTTGCTGTTCTTGTCATAGGCATTTATATAGTTGCAGTCAACCCCTGCCAGCACCACAACATATATTCCCTGGCTTGCCACATCTACATTTGATATATCATAATTAAGGGTCTGGTTGCTGCACTTGCCGGTTTTATCAAAAAGGTATACATCCCTTCCGTTCATGTCCGCAACTACTGCGTAGTCACCACTGACCTTTGCCTTAGGCATTTTCATGGCATAACTGCAGTCCCATATGGTATTGCCGTTTTTATCTATGTATGAGGTTCCGTCCTTTGTGATCTTAAGCACGCTGTTGCCATACTGTATATAGTCCGCTATATTATCGCCCGAAGTCTCAACCGACTGTAACACCTCATAGCCCTTATATTCCCTGTTGGCAATGGCATGTCTTATGGATATTATCCCAAACACAACCACAACCACAACAATAACCGTGATAAGAATCACCAGCTTTTTAGACAGTGTAGGAACCACCTCTATAACCTTGTTGTCATCCTGACCATCACTGTTATCTGAATTGCCGTCTGTATCCTGTGATGTCTCCTGCCCACCGGAGGTATTTTTCCTGCGTTTTTTTAAACCTGCCAGTAACAGGGGAAGCTTTTTCTTTGCTGTTTTTCCTCTGTACGGCTGCTGTTCTTTTTCCTCTTCCTGCTGTTTATCAATATCTTTTTCCATATTAATTCCTCTCACATGACATAGCACGGCACGATTTTTACCTTTTTGCGCAGACGCAGATTCGTCATTTCCATTTCGTGCCGGTACTTCACAGGGTACATTATACTATATGTGTGCAAATCATTCCACTAAAAATTTCCGTCGGGCAGCTACAGCTCCGGAATGATTATCTTCTGTCCAACATATATGACGTCATTTTCCTTTAAATCATTGGCCTGCATGATCCTGTCCACATATGCCGGTGAGTTGTACATCTTAATGGATATACTCATAAGTGTATCTCCTTCTTCTATTACATAGACTACGCTTCTGTCATCCACAGTGGCTGCAGGCACACCCTCCGTGCCCTCCTTGCCGGAGCTGCCTTTACTTTCTGTGCCTGCATTTTCTTCTACTGCCTCTCCCGTGATACTTTCTGTGTTCCCATCGTTCTCCGAAATGCCATCGGTGTTACCTGTCTCCGTCATCTCAGTACCGGATGAAGCCTGTCCGTCCGCACCCGCGGCCTGCCCTGAACCCCAATTGCCTGCTGTGCCGCGGCCGGTACCGCCACTTCCTTTTTCATCCTCTGCAGATACTGCCACGCTGTCTCCGCTCTGCCGGGACTCATAGTAACTCACCTGGTTCTCAAGTTCTTTTATTCTTCCGTATCCGCCGGCAACCGAGGCTCCCGCAGCCACCAGGGCAAATGCAGCCACTCCCCGGAATAGAAATTTAAAGCTTACTGCCGCCTTCTTCTCAAGCTTTCGCCTATTCTCAACTCCCTCGTTTATCTCCTTAAAGTTCCTGACTACCGTGGCATCCTTAACAAGGGTCTTGTCCTCTTTGCTCTCAGTTGTGCCGTAATTCCTGCTTATTATGTAATTCTGCATAAGCTCATTTCTTACATAATATATGTAATATCCCTTGGCAAGACTTAAGCCGCCCTTGTTCCAGATATAAAATCCGTCTTCACACTCCAGCGAGTCCATCATAAAAAGAACTGTATCGTTTCCGGGAAAATTCTCCCGGTGGAGCTTCTCTATCCGTTCATTTACAGCTATGGAAAATCCCATTCTGGACAGGAACCAGCCCACTACCTTCAGCTTCTCGAAATATTTGTTGATCTCTCCGTATATCTTGCTCCATATCTGATCTGTAAATTCAATCTGGTTCACGTCAAATTCTATATTCTGGGCATCCACTGCTCCGCTGATGAATATTGCCTCTCCATATTCATCCTTGTACACCTCTCCCAACAGTATGGCTCCCCTAAGGGATGTATTTGCCGGCTTGGATATCTTTCTCAGATATGTCATAACATAATCTTCTATGTATATCTTCTTAGAGCCTGAGGTATTTCCTATCTGTCGTATATTTTTAGGGACAACGTATCCTGCTTTTGCCTTTGTGTCATCATTTGCAGAGTTTTTATCATACACTATTTCAATCATGCCATCACTCCTTTGGATGATGATAGCATTGAACAAGGCTTTTATTTATCAAATCCTGTCGCAGGCAAGAGCTTTCTTTATATTTTTTTATTCCACAATAAGACATATTGTGTGTCCCCACTGTATTTTGTATGAATATTTAATACGAAATGTGTAAACTTCCAAATTTTAGTTAATACTCTAATGTATAAGACTATATAGGAGAATAAGATGAAGGATTTTTCTTTAAGCCAGACTTATTATTTCGACAGAAATTCTGATCCCGCAAGCGAAGCCTTCGGTCTAAGACTTAGGGATATGATTGCGCATGTAGACAAGTACTATGACTGTATAGTCCTTTTCTGTATAGGAACAGACAAAGCCACAGGAGACTCACTGGGTCCCATGTGTGGCACATTTATGAAACAAAATATCCCGGACATACCTGTGTTCGGTACTCTTGCGAAGCCGGTTCATGCCCTGAATATACGCAGCTCCCTTAAGCATTTGTATGAAAAATATGAACACCCTCTGGTGATCGCCATAGACGCTGCCCTTGGGCAGAAAAATGATGTGGGGCTTGTAACCCTGTCAGACTCACACATATTTCCCGGAATAGGGGTAAATAAAAAACTTCCGGCAATAGGTGATATATCTATTACCGGAATAGTTAATGTGTCCGGCAGAGACGCCGGCGCCCTCCTGTTAAATACCAGGTTATATTTCGTTATAAAGCTTGTGGAATACATCTGCGAAGGCATATGCCAGGCAGTTACTCCTCATCCTGACCCATGTATACCTTAATGGCACCGGATACAGTTTTAGCTGAGCCATCCTCCATTATAGCGATAAGGTCTGACAGCTTCTCTTCGTCAAGAAATTTCTTGCCAAGAAACTGTTCGTACTTGTCAGTGATCTCCATCTCAAGCTTGGAAATCGCGTCTTCAAGAGAAGCCACCTGATTTTCAAGCTTCTCAGCTTCTGTGCGATAGTTCTGGAGCTTGCCGTTCCTGCGTTCCCTTATCTCATCCTCGATAACCTGTCTTGTGTTGTTCTCAAACTGGTTAAGGGCGGCCAGCTTCTGGTCGCTTATATTATCGCCATCCTTCTCCAACGCATCTATCTTGGCATCATATTTCTGGAGATTATACACGCTCTCATCCTTGTCCTTGTAGATCTTGTTAGTAATAGCGTCCACCTGCTTCTCACAGGCACGAATCTTGTCTCTGTATTTTCGTCCCTCAAGGATAGTATCCCTGTGTCTCACCTTTGTAAGGTTGAATATTATGAAGTAGATTATAAATTCTCCTATTATGATCACTGCCCACAAAAGGATATCTGCCGCCAGATGATCTCCCGGTGCAAATACCAGCTTATTAAACACATATATCATCACCAGTGGAAAAGCAACACAGGCTCCGATCAGCACCAACAGAAGTCTTAACATTTCATCTGCCCCCTTCGGGCAGAACAGCCAGAAGTAGAGACTGGTATTGCATATCCTCGGCACTCCGTTCTGCTTGTATACTGTCTTTATCTTAGCCTTTATCCTGTTTATCTCGTCCCTGACATCAGCAGTTTCATTTGCAACCCTTGCCTGCATACGCTGGTTCTTTTTCCTATCCTTCTTGCCCTGCACCTGCCTTATCTTGGCACTATTCACATCGAGCTGTTTATCGTAAGAACTGGCTATCTGTTCTTTTCTCTCTTTAATAGTATCTGCGACTTCATCGTTTATGGATTTTTCTTCCTGGGTTACCATTCTCTGCATTTTCTTTAGATTACCCTTCAGGGTATCAAGCTCATCCTTGGCATCCTCAAGATCAGTCACAGCCCTACGGGCATTGATAAGATACTGTTCATCTCCTTCAAATACATTTCCCATAGCGAATCCGATTCCTCCATTTTAATTATCTGCTTTTTGGGGCAGATAGCTTTTTAGACACACTTCTACACTTTTATATAATCATATCAAATTTTTTTACATTACTCAACAACTTTATTAATTGATGAAATTTAACAGCATTTTCGTATATTTTTCAACAAATTTTCTTATTTAAAGCTTATGCTTCATATACCATATATATTGTTGCTTTTACTTCTGTTTTGTATTCTCTGTTCATTGATCATCAGCCCATTTAAAACCTGACACAAATCTTAATAAAAAGATAATAATTATAGTGGGGCTTTTGAATTGAAGTAAGATACCTTTTCATTTATAATAATGAGCAAATGGGATTATAAATTATAGGATATTGATCATTGGATATTAAAATGGTAAAACAATAAAACGCAACCGAGAAGATCAGGAGGTATTATAAACATGAATATATTATTTTTTCTTACACCTAAGAGTGAGGTAGCTTACATTGAGGATACATATTCCTTAAGACAGATATTGGAGAAGATGGAGGTTCATAAGTATTCAGCCATACCTATCCTCTCAGAAAGCGGAGAATATGTGGGTACCATCACAGAGGGTGATATACTCTGGTATCTTAAGAAGGCAGGCATAGGAAAGATCAATGAGGCAGAGACCATACATCTGGATGAGATACCAAAGAAGTTCGAATATGCTTCCGTATCCATCAATTCCGATATGGAGGATCTTATAGCAAGAGCCATGGCTCAGACCTTTGTCCCTGTGGTGGATGACCACGAACGATTTATAGGTATCGTCACAAGAAAGGATATCATAAGCTACTGCTACAAGAAATTAAAGAACACCAATACCGCTGATAACTAAGAAGTAAAAAAGTTCAAAAAAGGACGCGATCCAAAGGTAAAAAGTTTAAAAGGCTGCGACACATACAAGTACCGCAGCCTTTTTACACTTCTTTTAATATATATAACTTATTATATCTTTCCGCTTCTGTTGACAGCACTTATAAGCGCCTGTACTGAAGCGTCGATGATATCATCCTTTATACCTGCACCGAATACTGTGCCATCCTCTGTCTCTATTCCAACATAGGCAACAGCCTGGGAGTTTGAGCCCATCTGGAGGGAATGTTCCTCATAGCATACAACCTTAAAGTCTATCTCAAAATGCTTCTTGATAGCATTACTTACAGCGTCAAGACGTCCGTTACCATGTCCGTGATATACCTTCTTAATGCCTTCTCTCTCAATGCTTATCTCTGTGGATATACCATCTCTCTGGATAAAGTGGTTCTCAAGGAGCTTGATAGGAGCTTCAATATTAACATATGTGCTCTGGAATATCTCAAGGACCTCTCTAGGTGAAAGCTCCTTATGAGCCTTATCTGATACATCCTTTACTGTATATCCAAGATCTTCCCTGAACTTGGCAGGAAGGTCGAAGCCGTACTTTGTCTGAAGGATGTAGCCTATTCCGCCCTTTCCTGACTGGCTGTTTATTCTTATTACATCGCCATCATACTTTCTTCCGATATCTTCCGGATTAAGAGGAAGGTATGGCACTGTCCACATGCCGTCTCCCTGCTCTTTTCTGAACTTCATGCCCTTGGCGATAGCATCCTGATGTGAGCCTGAGAATGCTGCAAATACAAGCTTTCCTGTATATGGAGAGCGCTCGTAAACATGCATATTGGTCACTCTCTCATATAACTCTGTAAGCTTTGGAATATCGCTTAAGTCAAGCTTTGGATCTACGCCGTGGGTGAACATGTTCATGCAAAGGGTAATAACATCCACATTACCTGTTCTCTCACCATTTCCAAATAATGTTCCCTCTATTCTGTCCGCACCTGCAAGAATACCCAGCTCTGCGTCAGCAACTCCGCAGCCTCTGTCGTTGTGTGGATGAAGGGAAAGAACTACATTCTCCCTGTACTTAAGGTGCTTGCTCATGTACTCGATCTGGCTTGCATATACATGTGGAAGTGACATCTCAACTGTTGCAGGAAGATTGATGATAACCTTTCTGTCAGGTGTAGGCTTCCACTCCTCGATAACCGCGTTACATACCTCAAGAGCATAGTCTATCTCTGTACCTGTGAAGCTCTCAGGTGAATATTCAAAGGGATAACTCACCCCGTAGTCTGCTGCCATCTTATTTAAGAGCTTGGCACCATCAACGGCGATCTTTAATATCTCTTCCTTTGACTTCTTAAATACCTGCTGCCTCTGGGCAAATGATGTGGAATTGTACAGATGTACAATAGCATGCTTCGCACCGTCTATTGCCTTAAAGGTCTTCTCTATGATATGTGGTCTCGCCTGGGTAAGCACCTGTATGGTCACGTCATCAGGAATGAGGTCATTCTCTATAAGGGTACGGCAGAACTCATACTCTGTCTCCGACGCAGCAGGGAAACCGATCTCAATCTCCTTAAATCCAATGTCAACAAGTGTCTTGAAAAATTCAAGCTTGTCTTCAAGGTTCATTGGAACGATAAGTGCCTGATTACCATCTCTCAAATCAACACTACACCATATAGGAGCCTTGTCTATGTATTCTTTGTTCACCCAGTCTGTTGATTTCTCAGGAGGCATGTAGTAGCCTCTCTTATAATGTTCGTAATTCTTCATTATAATTTGTCCTTTCCTGTTAATTGTATTATGTAAACTTTTTATCAAAAATGCTGCTTCATGATATTCTTTCAGATATACCATTACTTACTGCGGATTTTAATAAAATGTCTTTGTCTCTTCTATAATATTGTAACTGCCATTGTTATATTCCAGTATTATGACATTGCAGTTCTTCTGGAGCCCGCCTGACCAGAAGACTTCCATACTGTGCTTTTTCACATGCATCATCATAGCCTTGTTGATGGCACCATGGGCAACTATCATGACCCTCTCTATACCCGGATCACCTGCCAGCGGTTCTATAACCTCCTCCATGAACTTTCCTGCTCTTTCACACAGGTGTTCCAGAGTCTCTCCATTGGTTGTAGGAGTATATAGCTCCGGTCTCTTAAAGAAATATTTGAAGGACTGGTTTTCGTCCTTTAGAAGCTCCGAGGCATTCTGTCCTTCGTAATCTCCGAAGTTCATCTCTCTTATAAGATCATTCTTTATTATAGGAATATCTCTGTCTCCCCTTATAAGGCAGGCAGTCTCGTAGGCTCTCTTTAAAGGACTTGCGTATATCCTGTCTATCCTGGTATCCTTCAGGGCTTTCCCTGTAAGTACTGCCAGTTTTTTTCCATTTTCATTTAATTCTATATCGGTGCTTCCTTGAAGGAGTTTCTTCTCATTCCAGAAGGTCTCACCGTGTCGTACTATATAAATCTCCATAGCAATCTTCCTTTATCAGCTTTTTATCATCAAGATACTTCTGTGTCCGCAACAGCATAGCTTGATACATGGAAGCTCTTGTGTCACCGGATATTCTGTATCTGCCAATCTATAGGCTCTACCCCATGGGCAGTCAGGAAATCATTTGTCCTGCTGAAAGGCTTGCTTCCAAAAAATCCTCTGTAGGCTGACAGCGGACTTGGGTGGGCAGATTTTATGATAAGGTGATTAGGGTTGTCCAAAAATGCCGCCTTCTTCTGGGCATATGAGCCCCACAGGATAAAGACTATAGGTCGATCCTGCTTATTAAGTATCCTTATGGCTGCGTCAGTGAACTGTTCCCAGCCCATGCCCTGATGAGAATTCGCCTGATGGGCTCTTACGGTAAGCACAGCATTAAGCATAAGCACTCCCTGCTTCGCCCAGGACTCAAGATATCCGTTATCAGGGATGAATGTTCCCACATCATCATGAAGCTCCTTATATATATTCACAAGAGACGGCGGTATGTCAACTCCCGGCTTTACCGAGAAGCTAAGGCCATGGGCCTGTCCGTTATTGTGATAGGGATCCTGTCCGATTATGACACACTTTACATCTGCCAGTGGGGTCAGATGAAAGGCATTGAAGATATCTTCTGCCGGGGGAAATATCTCTCTGGTGGAGTACTCCTCACATACAAATTTGTAGAGCTTTCTATAATATTCTTTTTTGTATTCAGGTGCCAGCTCCGGCGCCCAGTCATTCGAAATTGCAGGCATAATGATCCATCCTTATGTATATAAGATTTCCACCGGTTTCGGGATATGTCAGAATACCCCTGCCTATGTCACCAAGTAATTTTATCACATCCTGTCAAAAAGTAAAGATTCATAAGCCCCTATAAGCAAAATATGAAAAGGCGATGATAATTTATGTTCATTATCTCCGCCTGTATGATATGTCTCATTATATAATTAATAAGTACTATTGAAAGCAGATTTGACACATGTTATAATCTTGGCATAGTGTATCGGGATTTGATCAGGATATGATTTTAATTTAAAGGAGAAACAATATGGAGAAGGCATATAATACAATGAAGAAATGCGGTGCTCTTAATATCGCCGTAGGTGTCATAATCCTTGTTACAGGTATCGTATCGGGAGTTCTTGTTATAGCAAGCGGCGGCAAGCTTCTCAAGAATAAGAGACACATTGTATGGTAATATCCGGATGATTTATCAGTGCGGAAGCAACAGATAAAAGCAACAAAAAGGAGAGACGTCAGGTCTCTCCTTTTTTATTGGTGGGTCTCAAGATATCTGGTCACATATTCTGCCTGATCCTCAATGCAGTCTGCCAGCCTCTTCATGGTATCCCTATATGGAGATTTCTCTCCCTTGATCTTCTCATGGATCGGCGTAAGTATATCTGTATAGGTCTGTCTGACCTTCTTCATTATCCATCTTCTGTCCGGCATATATACAATAGTCCTCAGGTTGTGAAGCCTGTCCGCAAGCTTCACAAGAAATGTCCTGTAGTCGCCATTTGCAAATAATCTTCTGGCATAAATTGAAAAGGGTTCTCCATCTATTCTGGTGAGAAGCTTCACCTGGTTCATAATATCCGGTCCAAATGCCTTCTCAATGTCATCATATGTGCACTGTGTATCCTCAACAGTATCATGAAGCAGCGCCATAATAAGAATGTCTTCATCCTGCACATCAAATTCGTCCTTCAGTATACCATACACACCAAGGATGTGCTCCTGATAATAGGGAACCTTGCCCGTAGCTCCGGTGCGGTACTGCCCCTCATGAAATCTCTCTGCCATGTCCATGGCGGTCTTTATTCTGTCTGATACGCCCATCCCTGTCTGTTCCTTTCATGTAACCTTCATGTAAGTTTCACGCAAATATAATGTAATCCTTATGTAATAACGCCTGTAACATGTCCCTAGTTTATATCATATCAGGTCTCATATCAAGGACTTCTATTGAAAAGATTGTGTTAATTCTGTATACTTATACAGGCTTCAGATATTCAGTGCACATATCTGCAAATGCCAATAAACCGGTAAGCCTTCCGGCTTATCTATATATTTTCTAAAGAGGTACAATAATGGATATAGCTTTAATAATCACAGAAGAATTAAAATGCAGGAAGGAGCAGGTAGACGCTGCCATCAAACTTATTGATGAAGGAAATACCATTCCTTTCATCGCCCGTTACAGAAAAGAAGCAACCGGAGCATTAAATGACGAGCAGCTCCGTAACCTTGACGAGCGTCTTACGTATTTGAGAAATCTTGCAGAGAAGAAGGAAACAGTTATCGCTTCCATCACCGAGCAGGAGAAAATGACTCCGGAGCTTAAGAAGGCCATTGACGAGGCAATGACCATGGTGGCACTGGATGATCTGTACAGACCATATCGTCCGAAGAGAAAAACCAGAGCTACAGTGGCAAAGGAAAAGGGGCTCCAGGGTCTTGCGGACATCATCATGCTCCAGTTCCTTGACCATCCTCTTGAGGAGGAAGCCGGCAAATACATAAATGCAGAGAAAGAGGTTCTCACAACAGAGGACGCCATAGCCGGTGCCATGGATATAATCGCAGAGAACATATCTGACAACGCAGACTACAGAAAGTCCATAAGAGAAAGGACATCAGCAAGGGGAAATCTCATCTCAACCGCAAAGGATCCGGAGGCGGAATCCGTATACGAAATGTACTATGACTTCTCCTCTCCTGTTTCAAAGATGACCGGTCACAGAACCCTTGCCATCAACAGAGGCGAGAAGGAGAAATTCCTTACTGTGAAGCTTGAAGCTCCTGTGGATGAGATCATCGGATATCTGGAGAAACAGAACATCGTAAGAGACAACAAATATACAACAGATGTATTGAAGACTGCCATTGCCGACAGCTACGACAGGCTTATCGCACCTGCCATCGAAAGGGAGATCAGAAACCAGCTTACAGAAGAGGCCGAGGACGGTGCCATCAAGGTATTCGGCACAAACCTCAAGCAGCTTCTCATGCAGCCTCCTATCACAGGGCACACGGTCCTTGGCTGGGATCCTGCATTCAGAACCGGATGTAAGCTTGCTGTTGTGGATGCCACGGGAAAGGTACTTGACACCAAGGTCATCTTCCCTACCGCACCACAGAACAAGGTGGAGGAATCCAAGAGGATACTCAGGCAGCTTATAAAGAAGTACAATATCTCCCTTATATCTGTAGGAAACGGTACAGCCTCAAGGGAGTCTGAGCTTATCATCGCAGACCTTATAAAGGAACTTGACACTCCTGTCCAGTACATAATAGTAAATGAGGCCGGAGCCTCTGTTTACTCCGCAAGCAAGCTTGCCACAGAGGAATTCCCTAATTTTGATGTGGGACAGCGAAGTGCCGCTTCTATCGCAAGACGTCTTGAGGATCCACTGGCAGAGCTTGTAAAGATCGACCCTAAGGCCATCGGTGTCGGTCAGTACCAGCACGACATGAACCAGAAGAAGCTTACAAGTGCCCTGGACGCTGTTGTTGAAGACTGTGTAAATAAGGTAGGTGTGGATCTTAACACCGCTTCAGCCCCACTTATGGAGCATATATCAGGTATAAATAAAACCCTGGCTAAGAATATCGTTGAATACCGTGAGGCAAACGGACGTTTCACCTCAAGAAAGGAGCTTTTAAAGGTTCCTAAGCTTGGACCTAAGGCATTCTTACAGTGTGCCGGCTTCATGCGTATAAATGATGGTAAAAATCCTCTGGATTCTACCTCAGTACATCCGGAGAGCTACGACATTGCCACTGCCCTTATCAAGGAGACAGGCCACAGCCTTGAAGAGCTTAAGTCGGGAAGCATAAAGAATATCAGAAAGTCCATAGCGGATGTTAAGAAGCTGGCAGAAAAGCTCGGCACAGGTGCCATCACCCTTACAGATATAATCAACGAGCTTGAGAAGCCGGCAAGAGACCCACGAGACGAAATGCCTAAGCCTATCCTCCGTGGTGATGTTCTTGAAATGAAGGATCTCACCGAGGGCATGGTGCTTAAGGGAACCGTCAGAAATGTAATCGACTTCGGAGCATTTGTAGATATAGGAGTCCATCAGGATGGTCTTGTACACATCTCCCAGATGTCCGACAAGTACATCAAGCATCCTATGGAAGTGGTAAATGTAGGCGATATCGTAACAGTCAAGGTTATGAGTGTTGATCTTAACAAGAAGCGTATCCAGCTTACCATGAAGGGGATCCAGTAACAGCGATATGACAGAATCTGCAGTATATAATTTCTGCACATAAAATAATAACCTCCATATTATATAAAAAAGCCTAAATACAGGTATTTTCAGATATTTGTATATAGTCTGTATATGATATGGAGGTATTTTTTTGAATCAATATCAACCTTGTAATTGCAACCGTCCTACCTATCAGCGGCAGGCAAATGTTATGTACGGCAGACAGCCTAAACCGGCTATACCTAAGCCTTGCCTTCCTGACAACGATAATAAGTCTTCCTGTGACACCGCCCTTGCAATGGCTTTTGTGAAAATGCAGGAATTTGATCAGCTATATGACCAGTGTAAGGGACTTAAAGAGGGAACTATGTTTCCTGAATTAAATCTCATATTCTGCGGAAGGAGGGGCAACGAATGAGCAACGGCATGAACAGAATGAATAAGGGCGATCTCCTTACCTTCATCGACGAGGTTACATTTGCCCTTGATGACCTGACACTGTACCTTGACACCCACCCTCACTGTGAAAAAGCCCTGGGCAAATACGAGACCTACAAGGCCATGAGAAATCAGGCTGTGAAGGACTACGTGAACATGTATGGTCCTTTAAACAGGTATCAGGTAAATGACAGCAACTATTTCAACTGGGTAGATGGTCCATGGCCATGGGAAAGGAAGTGTGATTGTTAAATGTGGATATATGAAAAGAGACTTCAGTTTCCTGTAAATATAAAGGAAACCAACGCAAAGCTTGCACAGGACATCATAAGCCAGTACGGTGGTCCTGACGGAGAAATGGGTGCCTCCATGAGGTATCTGTCCCAGCGTTATGCGGTAAAGGATAATAATGTAAAGGCTGCCCTTACGGATATCGCAACCGAGGAGTTAGGTCATCTGGAGATGATCGGTGCCATCATACACCAGCTCACGAGAGATCTGTCCATAGAGGAGATCAAGGCTTCGGGCTTTGACAAATATTATGTGGATCACACTCTGGGCATCTGGCCTATGGCAGCCGGCGGTATTCCTTTCAATGCCTGTGAGTTCCAGTCAAAGGGAGATCCTTTAACCGATCTCTATGAGGATATGGCGGCTGAGCAGAAGGCACGCTCTACCTACGACAACATCCTCCGCCTCTGCAAGGACTATCCTGACGTGTATGAGCCTATTAAGTTCTTAAGGGCAAGGGAAGTTGTTCACTTCCAGAGATTCGGTGAGTGCTTAAGACTTGTGACCGATAAGTTAAGCGAGAAGAATTTCTATGCTATGAACCCTGACTTTGACTGCAGTGCAAGCTGCGTAAAGCCGGTGTGCAAGGAGAATGAAGAGAAACAGATGTAAGGTTTTACTGCCACCCGGCTTCCCGGGTAAAGGCTGTCCTTTAGAGCCGGGAATCCTAGCTTGGATTCCCGGCTGTTTTTCCGAGATTTTTCAGCACCGATATACTGAAAGGCACCGAAACTATAAATGCACATACGTCTGCCACTGCCTGGCAGTATTCAACTCCCGGCAATCCGAATATCCTTGGCAGTATAAATATCAGCGGGATAAAGAACAACCCCTGTCTTGCCATGGCTATGACCGACGCCTTAAACGCCATGCCTATGGTCTGCATGAGCATGTTACACAAAACGGTATTTGCATTTAAGACAAAGGCTGCGAACTGGGCAATAAGGGTTACAGTTCCTATCTTTATTACATCAGGATCATTTCTGAACAATCTTATAAGCGGCTCGGCAAATATTATTCCTGCCACTGACATGATAACCAACGCAACTGTGGCAGTCTTCACACAGAATCTGTAGGCCTCTCTTACTCTGTCATACTTTCCTGCTCCGTAATTGGTTCCGCACACAGGCTGGAAGCCCTGACCGAAGCCTATAAGGGCAGAATTGGCAAACATAGCCACACGCCCCACAACACTCATGGCTGCTATGGCTGCGTCCGCCATGTCACCGGCGTACCTTCCGGCAGCAATGTTAAGACATATTGTGGCAAGTGAGGCTATACTCTGTCTGCACAGGGACGGCACACCGCCCTTAAACATATCCTTGTAATATGAGAACTCAAAGGAGAAATCCTTAAGCCTTACATTTATGCCACACATTTTCTTATTCATTATCAGCAGTATGATAAAGCTCACCATCTGACTGATAACCGTGGCATAGGCCGCTCCCGCCACCTTAAGGTCAAATACGAATATAAGTACCGGATCAAGAATGGTATTTAAAACTGCTCCTGTAACTATTCCTATCATTGAGGAACCGGCGCAGCCCTGAAATCTCATCTGGTTATTGAGTACAAATGAGCCCATGATGAAGGGTGCTCCAAGAAATATTATGCTCATGTAGCTCCTTGTAAATGGAAGCATTGTATCCGTTGATCCAAGAAACTTAGCCAGAGGATTCACAAAAACGAAACCAAGCACGGCAATAAGTATTCCCACCGCCAGGGATGAGAAGAAGCCTGTGGCTGCCATCTTCCTGGCATTATCCGTCTCTCCCGCCCCTAATTTCCTTGAAATATAGTTTCCGGAGCCATGTCCGAAGAGAAAGCCGAAGGCCTGCATTATCGCCATTACAGAAAAGGTTATTCCTACTGCTCCTGTGGACTGATTGTCAAGCTTTCCCACAAAAAGCGTATCAATCAGATTATAAAAAGTAGTTACCAGCATACTTATTATAGTAGGCACTGCCATCCTCGTGACAAGTCCCGGTATAGCTGCTGTGGTAAGATAATTAACCTTGTCCTCAGGATTCACCTTTTCCTTTGATGTTTTTTTCATTTTTTCTGTCACCTCTTAGTCTGTCTGTTCTTTAGTATATCCATTATAAGTATATTTACTTATCTTACGATTTTCTTTATGTACTTATTGTATCTGTTTGTACTCGTTTAAGATCTTTATGGCAATATCGATCCTCTTGATCTCTCCGGCACAGGTCTCTGCCCTCTGTCTGCTCTCAGAATAAACATCAGAGGCATTACGACGTTTTCTATCCATTTCCTGATATTCATTTCTAAGCTTTCTAAGCTCGTCCACCTTGTTGTTCCACATATCAAGGAGCACCCTGGCATTCTCTATCTCCTGATTAAGCGGAGACTTTCCTGTCTGCTTCTTACGTCTCACATCCCGGTATCTGGATATTCCATAGCCTATGGCAAAGCAAAGTGCCGATATCATAAAGCCCACAAAAGGAATCACACCGGCGGCACCGGACACAGCTCCCTTTGTCATCCTCATATATGCAACCGGCATGTAGATAATACAGACAACACACACTATTATAAGTGGAATAAGAGCTGTTCTCACCCCTACCCTGATCCACTTTCTCTTATGATCCTTCTCTATCTGTTCCACGGCATGAGCCGCAGTCTTATATGCCAGCACCGCCTTACGCTCCTCAGTCCAGGCATTGTTCAGCTTATCAAGCACATCAGGATTTACCTTATAATCCTCCTCGGCAGCCTTGTAATCCTTCATTACATGGCTGTTCTCAAGGTTATCCTTCCTTGCCATAAGTCTGGCCCTCACCATATTATTTGAATCATCATACTGGCGGTCCGACATCCTGGCATTGTGGTTGTAATTTATACCGCTTTCCTCTATCACCATATCAACAGCCAGCTTCACCCCATCGCTCTCAAGGGGATTTGCTGAGTTCATGGCCTCAAGCAACCTGCCGAAGCCATTATATGTGTTGGCCTTCATATACCGGTCGTAATCGGTTCTTACAAATGCCTCCCCCTCAATGCGGAGTATATTGAAATCCCTAAGTGCCTCCGAAAGCTCATAATTCTCCTCACAGCCGTCAAGACGCACGAGCCTTATGGTGTATATATTGTCGCTGCCTTCCTTTGAAAGCATACGTTTCAGGTCATCCTTTACCTCATCATTAGTACTGAAACGATGAACAGGATATTCTATGGTCTTATACTCCCTGTCTGAAAATGACACAAACTCTGTCCCTGTCCTGCCATTCTCTATATATCCAAGAACAAAACCATGTCTTCCGGTAGCGGACTCATCAAGAGGCTCCGGAGATCCGGGGTAAATGATCTTGTCACGGCATATAACATCATATCTGTGCCGCATGCCAAGGGCGATATAATCAAAGTCTGACTTCTTAAGGGCAGCAAAATCCAAAGGACGGTTTTTGCCGGAGCCTCCGTATGCCAGCAGCACATTTGTCCTGTTCCTGTTCCAGACCTTTATGTCTTCAAGCGGATCAACATTTGCAGTTTTCTTAAAACAGCTTACGCCGTACACATCAAGATCGTATTCGGGAAAATAAAGACAGTCTGTGTTGATATCTGCATAATCCTGTCTCACACAGGAAAAAGTCCCCCTCTTATCAACAGGGCTTCCCAGTACATGAACCTCAGCCTTAAACCCATAGCTGTTTAACGCCGAAGACTGATCCATGTAGTCAGAGCTTCCCGCTATGTAGAGAACGCAGGTGTGATGAAGCTTCATAAACAGTTCATCCACCGATTCAAGCTTGTCCATATCAGGCCTGCCGTCAAAGAGATCCCCGGAAATGAATATAAAATCTATCTTATGGGTATTCGCATATTCGATTATTCTTAACAGGCAATGTTCTATTTCTTCTTTTCTGGCACCGCTCCAGGACATGCCATAGTCCGGCTCCATGCCCAGATGAACATCCGAAATGTGTATAAATCTCACGTCTTATCCTCATTTACCAGCTTAATTTTTTTAACATTTTAACACATTTTTCTTTCATAATCATCCTTTAATTATTGTCCTCTACAATTCATTGACTTTTAAAAATCACTATTCTATAATGGACAATGTTTTTTAATGGGTAAATATATAGTAATACAGGAGGAATTAGTCATGCCAGTTAAGTATGTATTTGTTACTGGTGGAGTTGTGTCAGGCTTGGGAAAAGGCATAACAGCAGCTTCATTGGGACGTCTTTTAAAGATGAGAGGCTACAAGGTTACAAGCCAGAAGTTTGATCCTTATATAAATATCGATCCGGGAACCATGAATCCTATCCAGCATGGTGAGGTATTCGTCACCGATGACGGAGCTGAAACAGACCTTGATCTGGGTCACTACGAGCGTTTCATAGATGAAAGTCTTAATAAAAATTCTAATGTCACCACCGGTAAGGTTTACTGGAGCATCCTCCAGAAGGAAAGACACGGTGACTTTGGCGGACACACCGTTCAGGTTGTTCCTCATATAACTAACGAAATAAAGTCAAGATTCTACAGAAACCCAAATGCTACAGAAACTGAAATTGCAATAATCGAGATCGGCGGTACCGTAGGCGATATCGAAAGCCAGCCGTTCCTTGAGGCTATAAGACAGTTCCAGCATGAGGTTGGCTCTGAGAACTGCATTATGATCCATGTTACTCTCATCCCTTACCTTAAGGCATCAGGCGAGCTTAAGACAAAGCCTACACAGGCCAGTGTTAAGAGTCTCCAGGGAATGGGTATCCAGCCTGATATACTGGTATGTCGTTCAGACCTTCCTCTTGATCAGGATATAAAGGACAAGATTGCCCTCTTCTGTAATGTGCCAAGTGAGAATGTAATCCAGAACCTTGACGTTGAGGTTCTCTACGAAGTACCTCTTGCCATGGAAAAGGAGAAGTTAGCTGATGTGGTATGCAAGTGCATGAACCTTCCATGTGTTCCACCTGAGGAGTCAGCTTGGCTTGAATGGACAAATATGATAAACAAATGGAAGAACGCCCACAAAAAGGTACGTGTTGCCTTAGTCGGCAAGTATGTATCTCTTCACGATGCATATATCTCAGTGGTTGAAGCATTAAAGCATGCCAGTGCTGCAAATGACGCCGTTGTTGATATTAAATGGGTGGATTCCGAAACCATAAATGATGAAAATGTAAAAGACGAGCTTGCCGATGTTGACGGTATCATAGTTCCGGGCGGCTTCGGTGACAGAGGTATTGAGGGCATGATCTCCGCAATACACTATGCAAGAACAAACAAGGTTCCATACCTTGGTCTCTGTCTTGGTATGCAGCTTACTATTGTGGAATTTGCAAGAAATGTACTTGGTTACAACGACGCCCACAGCTCAGAGTTCAATCCTGACTCATTCCATCAGGTGATCCATATCATGCCTGACCAGCATGCAGTTACTGATCTTGGAGGAACCTTAAGACTTGGTTCATACCCATGTAAGCTTGATCCTGAATCAAAGTCATATAAATTATATGGCAAGGAACTTATCCATGAGCGTCACAGACACAGATATGAGGTAAATAATGATTACAGATCAGCCCTCACGTCAAATGGTATGAAGCTTGCCGGTCTATCTCCTGACGGGCATATCGTCGAGATGATCGAGATACCTGATCATCCTTGGTTCATCGGAACCCAGGCACATCCTGAGTTCAAGTCAAGACCAAACAAGCCACATCCACTGTTTAGGGGATTTATCTCTGCCTCATTAAAGCATGCGGAAGAAAGATAAAGTAAAATTAGACGTGGTAATGACACGGAAGTAAAATAATTCAAAAGATTTTAAAATGATTTAGAATTAATCAAAATGATTAAAAAAAGAGCAGGCTGCAATACATTTTGTATCGCGGTCTGCTCTTTTTTTATTTAACTATGTCCGGAAGCTCCGTTATGGAATTAATGCTGGCATCCATTCTGTCTGCTGTACCAAAGCCGTATGCAGCATAGATAAATCTTATGCCTGCATAATAGGTACTGTCGCAGTCACCCTGGGTATCTCCCACATAAGCCGCTCTTGCGGCGTCTATATCATTCTTATACATAAGTATCCTTATGGTGTCACCCTTTGGCTTCTTGGTATCACCCCAGCAGAGTATATCGGTGAAATATTTTCCAAAACCGTAATGCTTAAGGAAAGCCTCTATATAACCGCTCTGGCAGTTACTTACGATAAACAGCCTGTGCCCCTCCGACAGCTTCTTAAGAGTGTCCTCAAGTCCGTCAAAAAGCTTTCCGCCGTGAAGCTCCAGGTATTCATTTTCATAGTTGCCGCACTCGTCAAGAAGTGCCATTCTGCGCTCCTTCGAAAAATCTCCGAAGAACTTGTCTGCTATGGCGTCCATAGGCATCCCCATGACGCCGTATATGTCTGCCTCGGTAACTCTGAACTTTACATCATCATATTTATCCAGAATAACATTCCAGGAATCAGCAACATTCTTTGCACTGTCCCAGAGAGTTCCATCCATATCAAATATTAAAGATTCTATCTGCATATAAGTCTCCTAAAATTAAAAATAATAATATGCATCTGCGATGCATGGGTGCTTCCTCATTCAAGTATATGTTCCAGGCCCTGGTGCATGATGGTCAGCACATGGGCGTCCGAAAGGGAATAAAATATATTCTTCCCTGCTCTTCTGTTTTTTATCAGCTTTGCCTGTTTTAATATCCTTAGCTGGTGGGATATAGCAGATCCATTCATATCAAGCTTCTCTGCTATATCGCTTACACTGAGCTCCTCCTTCATGAGGACATGCATTATCTGTATCCTTGTGGAATCGGCAAATACCTTAAACAATTCTGCCAGTTCTATAAGGTCATCTACATTTGCATTTTCCATCTGCTCACTGTTTATATGTTCGTGGGCACAATTACAATGTTCTGCCATCTCTATCCTCCTTTATAAGGTTCCTGTCACAGGTGTCACATTTCGCCACATGATAATTTCATCACATAATAAATTCGTCAAAAATGCACTTGGCTATGCACAGTACTATAACGATAATAAGCATCGGGCTTATTATGCGGGGTGAAGCTTCAACACCACATACACTGCTGCCAAATGTATCGTCATCAACCGCACCACCTGTGAACGCACCGCCATCAACCGGAGTTTTTTCTGATCTGCGGGATCTTCCCCTAAATATATTCTTAAGGTTATCCTTGCGGTTGTTTATGGCTGCAATGGCATATATCAACAGCCCTGCAAATACCAGAGCCACCACTGCCACCTTGCCGTACACTCTTATAACCTGCCACAGGTACTCATCTGTTATGGCACTTTCACTTTCCTGAAGGTAGCCCTGACTTCCCGGCAGATTGTAAAATAGCTGGAGCAGGTAGGAAAGGCTTACGGATAAACCGTTTATGAGAAAATGCATTTCCATTGTGGCAATTATACTGCCTGACGCCTCCACAACTATTCCAAATATTATACCAAGGATCACTGCATATGCCATCTGGTTAAAGTTCATATGCATAAGCCCAAACAGAAAACCTGACATTAATATACCGCCAAGAGTATCCGTTCTTCTGTAATTACCAAGGATCACACCTCTGTATGCCAATTCCTCAACTATAGCCGGCGTAAGTGCCATAAGTCCCATTGCCGTAAGATAGCTGTATCCTGTCACAACCTGGGTGGCCGCGGCGGATATATAATTCTTAACAAACAGCATGGAGATGGCATTTACCACAGTCATTACGGGCTCTATGCACAACACAAGAAGCGGAATGATAAAGTAAGTTCCCACATGCATTTTATTAAGCCTTACGGTCTCCCTGAAATTCTGCTTTGTTATAACAAAGAACAGGATCGTAGGTATGAATATTATACCCTGGCTTATAAGGATGTTCTGAAGCATGGTTATATGCTCCAGCCATCCCGTATACACCGCTATCAGTTCCACTGCAATATAGAGCACCATGAGACACGCAAAGAATATGGTGGCACTGTTTATCCTTTTATGCTTACCTGTTTCCTTACTCAACTGCTGCCACTGCCTCTATCTCTATAAGAACGTCCTTAGGGAGTCTTGCAACCTCAACACATGAACGTGCAGGGAAGTTTGTCTTAAAGAACTCCTTGTATATCTCATTTACCTTACCGAAATCATTCATATCCTTGATAAATACTGTAGTCTTAACTACCTTGTCACAGGATGAGCCTGACGCCTCAAGAAGATTTGCAAGGTTGCCGATGGCACGTCTTGCCTGAACCTCAATGTTGCCCTCTACAAGAGTATTTGTCTCAGGATCAATAGGAACCATTCCTGATGTAAATATAAATCCCCCTGCCTTAACTGCCTGTGAATATGGTCCGATTGCTGCCGGTGCCTTTTCTGTGCTGATTATTTCTGCCATTTTCTTATCCTCCTACTGATTTATTATTTTATTATGATAGACTTATCTGTTATCTCTATGAGTCCTTCCTTGAGAAGGTGTCCCACAGCCCTCTTAAAGGCATTTTTACTGAGACCGAATTCTCTCTCTATGGTCTCCTTCGGAGCCTTGTCATTGAAAGGAAGTACTCCGTTGTAACTCTTGATTATATCATATACCATATCACTGTCTTCATTTATCTGAAGCTTGATATTCTTTGATATGGTAATGTCCAGCTTGCCGTCCTCTCTGACCTTTGCCACACGGCCGGACACAGTGTCTCCCACATTTATCCTGCTGTGTATCTCCTTTAACGGAATAAGTCCGTAGTACTTATTCTCCACAGCCACAAATGCCCCCATCTTAGGGTTAAACTCTATTACTGTTCCTGTTATCTCATCGCCTGCATTAAGATCCTCCGCAGTCTCAAGGCTGTCATACACCTTCATGCTGACGCAGAGCCTGTCTGATCTGTCCTTGTACATCTTGACCAGGTATGATCTTCCCTGGGTAACCTTGGTTGTCTGCTCCTTAAAAGGAAGCAGTATGTCCTTCTCCAGACCCCAGTCCATAAATGCACCGATCTTGGTCTCACCTACACACTTTAATACTTTAAGCTCTCCAAGAGTGATATATGGTTCGTTGACAGTTGCTATGATCCTGTCCGACGAGTCCCTGTATACGAATACTCTCAGGGTATCTCCGGGCTTTGTACCCTCCGGAACCTGCTTCGCCGGAAGCAATACCTCTGTCTCCTTAAAGACCGACGATGTATCTCCCCTGCCATTCCACAGGGAAGCCCTCTCGGTCTCCTTCTCTCCAAGATATATTCCAAAATCCTTCTGCCTGAGCACTGTAAGCTCATTCCACATTCCTATATTTATCATTTTCGTCTCCTAATTTATATGTAAATAAACATTACCACACAGCTTATATCGTCATTTTCATCGGTAAATATTATCTGTAACCTGCCATCAGAGGATACCTGTCTGACCTTTACCACGTCATTCTTCATAAGCTGCTTCTTATACTCTGCCCGGATCTCCTTTATGTCCTTAAGGTTATCCGCATACTCCTCTGCCATGGCAATGTAAGCCTCATTATTCATGTGTCCGTTGGAGTCGATCTGGTATGCCATTACTCTTCTTTCATCAAGTAATACGCCCTCGCCCGTAAGAGCGATCTTCCTTGGTGCATATTCCATATCTATGGCAGGCTCCATCGGGTATGCCGCAGACACCTCCGGCTCTATACGCACAGGCTTCATCACCGCCGTATCCATATAGCTCCAGATTGATGCCCCATATACGATACGGTTTCCTGCTTCATCCAGGATATCTATGTTCCTGTATCCGAGAAAGCCCTTGAAGTCATATGCCCAGGTTCTCACCTTAAGCTTCTCCATGAGCACCGGATACCTGTCTACAACTATCTGCCAGGAAAGCAGGAACCACGCCCTCTGCTTCTCCTTCAAGTATTTAATTCCTATGCCCACCTCCTCAGACTGGAGTATGGCACAATCCTGAAAATAATTTGCAATGGTAGACGGACGCGCCGTCATGCTGCAGCCCAGTTCAGTGTACCTGGCAATAGCGTCGTAACTGTACACCCTAAACAACCTCTTTCTTTATGTATATGTATCATCTGCAAATATTTATATATACTATATCCATACTTGTTATTTGTATGTATAAACCCTGCTTTTTGAAGTATACATTTCATTCAGGTTGTTTGTCAAATTTATTCAGTTTGTTATTTTAAAATTTTTTCAAAAAAAAGCTTGCATTTTATTTTCTTTTTGGTATAATATCATTTGTTGACAGCACAGAGCACAAAAAGCTGTGACAAAAACATAATATTGGGCTATCGCCAAATGGTAAGGCACTGGACTCTGACTCCAGCATTTTCAAGGTTCGAATCCTTGTAGCCCAGCTAAAACCTGAATCAATATGATTCAGGTTTTTTTGTTATTGCAATATGCCTGTATGTTTGCGTTTGATGACTGTTGATCGCCGGACAAAACCTGCAAAACATGTTTTATCACTGTGTCACATATAATAAAGGGCAGAAGCCGTGCCACTACATCACGCACATCCTTCTGCCCTTTACCATTCATATTATTCGGTCTGCTATAGAACTATTTATCTTTTAACTTTTTTATAATTTCTATCATGTCACTTACGCAATAGTCTATGAACTCCATTATAATCTCATAGGAAAATACCCTGGTATCCCTCTCCATATCCGTGCAGTTAAAACAGTAGGCAGCCAGTGCCTCATCTATCATAGCTCCGGTAACCTTATCATAGCCCAGTATATGTATGTGATCACTGACATATATGTCACCCTTCGGGATCTCAGGCTGCACGTTCTTTATTATGGATGGATTTAACACATCATAGTCTCCGTAAAAATATTCTTCTGAGAAGAAGGTCTTTAAAGGCACCCGGCCGCCACATTTCATATCCACATAGGAAATGTCATCCCACACCTTCGTCTCACGTCCACTCGTGTCCCTGAATGTGAAATATTCCGGCCACAGCCGCTCCACATAGAGCTGATCCATCCGGAGGTGGGTGATTATCCCCATATCCTCCGGTGTAAGCTGCTTTCCTTCATACGCCTTTAAGACCAGATCTATATCCGGATACTTAGTTATAAGGTTCTTCTGCCACTCCGGTCTGAAGTGGGTCTTTTCCTTGTCATCGGTAATATCCGGCAGAATACAGCCAAGAGCAAAACGTTCATATAGCTCATATAATCCATCTTCTCCGTATTCAGTTTTCATAACATCAACTATACGTCTTGCCTCTGCAAGATGAATTATAAATCCAGGCATATTACTTCACTGTTACAGCCTTGGCTGCTGAATATGCACTGTATATCTTGGTTCCGTTGTAATTAACATATGCACGTACCTTTATGTAATATTTCCTTCCTGTTGTAAGGTTCTTGCAGGTATATGATCTTGATGATGAATTGCCTTTTGCAAGAGTTCTGTAGGTTCCGTTTGCAGTTGATGATACATAAACCTCATAGCCCGATGCTGATGTAACACCTGTCCACTTAACTGTGAACTGCTTTGAAGCACTGCTTACCGATACGGCAGGTGTAGCAGGATTGGTAATATCCTTAATCTGTGTTGCACCTGAATATACATAGGTTCCGTAGTAGTTCCTGTAAGCATATACCTTGTAGTAACAGATTGTTCCTGCCGTAAGCTTCTTGCTTATGTAATATGTAGTGTTGGCATTCTTTATATCCGCTGTTCTCACATATGCCTTCTTTGCTCTGTCATATGTGTATACGACATAGCCTGTAGCTCCCGCTGACTTATTCCATGTAAGCTTAAGGCTTGCTGCACCACGGAGTGAAACCTTGAGGCCTGTAACATTTGCAGGTCTTGTAGTTGTTGTATATGAAGTGTACTCACCAAGGACTCTCTTTCCTCCGATGGTTCTGTATGCTCTCACAGCGAATTTATATGTTGTACCCGGCTTCATATTGATATCTGTATGGGTTGTTGTGCTGCCTGATACAAGAGTCTTTCTCTGTACATACTTCTTTGTGGTTGTGTCATATCTGTAGAACAGATATCCTGTTGCATTCTCAACCTCATCCCATGAAAGTGTGATGGTGCTGTTGGTATTTGCTGTGCTTGTAAGTCCTGTAAGCTTGGCCGGTGCCGTTCCGTAATCCGCTGCCACAGGTTCTCCTGCGTAGGTTCTGCCATCCACATCTGCAAATGCCGCAACTCCAACCTTATAATCCTTGCCTGTCTCCAGTCCGGTAAATGTGTATGTTGTAGTTTCTCCGCCTACTGTTGCAGTCTGTGCAAGCTCTTCACCTGAAACGTCACTGATGTAGAGTCTGTAGCCGCCTGCACCATTCTGTGCTGTCCAGCTTACTGTAATGCTGTCAACTGTTGCTGTGTCAAATGAAGCTGTAATGTCAGCAGGAACGATCACGAAATAATATGTCTTGCTTCCACTGTAGCTGTTTATACCTGTTACCGTAACACTTGCCTTACCGATATTCGTGTTTCTTGAATATGTAAGGGTGTAGTCCTTATCCTTAACCAGTGTGCTGTCCATAACCGGTACAGGACATATCTGTGAGCCTGTATATACTGCTGTCTCGGCAGGCTCGCCCTCGATATAAGCTGATATGTCATTGCTTGACATATTCTTGATCTCGAAGTACTTAACCACTGATCCACTGTAATTGCCCATTGCTGTTATTGTCACTGAAGCCTTTGAGCTTGCAGTTGTGATATTTCTGTTACCTGCATAGGTGATGGTGTAATCTGTGTTCTCCTTAAGGACTATGCCGTTAAGGGTTACCTTTATACCGTCAAATACAATGTCCCTTCCTGTGTAGGCTACATCATGAACACCTGTAACCACTGCAGAAGCAATAGACTTCTTATTGATAGTGAACTGTACACTCTTGTTTCCTGTGTAATTGCCTGAAGCATTAATATATACTGTTGCTGTCCCTGCATTTGTATTGTTGCTGTAGCTTACTGTATACTCAGTACCCTTTACCAGAGTATAGTCACCGAACTTCACAACAGGCTCCGGTACTATAGGTGATCCTGTGTATTCTACGTTGTTTATTCCTGTTATGGTAAGGTCTGATATATTTCTCTTTGCTATGGTGTATACTGCGTTCTTTGTTCCTGTGTAGTTACCCGCACCTGTTATGACCACATTATAGCTTCCTGCATTTGTAACGGCTGATGTGCCACTTACTGTATAATCCGTTCCTGCCTTAAGTGTCACACCACCAAGTGTTACTGACTTAACCGCAGGTGTATGCGCTATCCTGTCATAGGTAACAGAGGTCTCCGCAAGTGTAACTGCTGCAGCGCTTATATTCTGCTTGTTGATGGTGAAGTTGAGGTTCTTGGTTCCTGTGAAGTTGCCCTTACACTTTATAACTGCTGAAGCAGTTCCTGCATTTATATTATTGCTGTATGCCACATCATAATCTGTTCCTGCCACGAGAGCAGCTCCGAGATATGTAGCTGATATGGCAGGCTTTATCTCTGAGCCTGTATATGTAACCGGCTGAAGATTGGCAATAGACACCTCTGAAATATTTCTTGGCTCAATTACAAAGCTTGCAGTTGCCTGATCCATGTAATTTCTTATTCCCGATACAGTAACTGTATATGTTCCTGCATCTGTTGCTGTTACACCTGCGACCTTATAATCTGTGCCTTCCTTAAGCGTCACTCCGCCGAGAGTAACTGACTTCACAACCGGTGTATGAGATTTTCTGTCATAGGTTACTTTGCTGCTGTCTAACGTCACAACTGCGTTCTTGATACTTGTTCCACATATAGTGAACAGGCGACTGTTTGATCCGGTATAGTTTCCTGTACCATATACATAAGCAGTAGCTCTGCCTGCGTCTGTGTTGCTGCCGTAGCCCATTGTGTAATCTGTTCCCTGAACCAGTGTGTATGTTCCGTGCTTAACCGTAACCGCAGGCGTAACAGGTAAACCTGTATATGGCTGATCCGGTATATCTGCAATCGAAAGCTCACTGATGTTCTTCTTGCTTATTGTGTATCCTGCCTTTGCTGTTCCTGTGTAATTTCCTGCTCCAGTTACAGTAACTGTATATGAGCCCGCGTTTGTTGCAGTCACTGTAGAAAACGTGTAATCTGTACCTGCTGTAAGTGTTTTTTTGCCTAACACCACCGATGTAACTTTAGGTGTATGAGTGGCTCTGTCATAGGTACAGGATGATGAATCAAGAGTTACTGTACTGCCGCTTATGGACGCCCTGTTGATGGTGAACTTCTTTGTTATGGTTCCATAGTAGGTGCCTTTTCCTGTAATGGTTACTGTACCTGCGTCTGTACCTGCATTTATATTCTGTCCGTATGAAACAGTGTAATCTGTGTTCTTGGTAAGTGTTGTTCCGTTATATGTAACAGTTACATCCGGTTTAAGCTGTGAGCCTGTATAGGTCATGGCACTTATGCCTGAAACTGCTGCACTTCTTAAATCTGTCTTTCCCGAAACTATTGTAAATGTAATGTAACATACTCCTGTGTAGTTACCTGCACCTGTAAAGTAAAGACTTCCTGTCTCGCCGATCTCCTTGGCTGATGTTCTTCTTACAGTATAATCTGTACCCTCTACAAGAGTGTAATCACCGAACTTTACCTGGACATCCGGCATTATTGTCTCACCGGTGTATTCGTAGGTCTGATTTCTTCTTTCAATCCCCACATATGTAAGGCTGTCCATCTGCTTTGAATATATGGTGAATTCGCACACCTTCTGACCTGTATATGTCTTATTTGTTCCTGTAACAGTGATCGTACCCTTACCGGATCTTACATTCTCTCCGTATGAAACAGTATAATCTGTTCCCTCCACAAGAGCTGTTCCATTGTACTCAAGGGATATGGCAGGTGTATATCTCTCACCTGAATATGTAAATGTCTTGGTATAGGTAGCTGTACAATCCTCAATGTCGATCATCGAAGAGGTAATCTTAAATCCACACTGGGCTGTTCCAGTAAAGTTTCCCTTAAATGTAACTATTACTGTGGCTGTTCCCGGATTGGTATTGTTCTTATACACCAATGAATAGGAGTCTGCAGAAATTGTCTTTCCTGACAGAGTAACTGTAACGGCAGGAGTCTTAGCCTGTCCGTCATATTCACAATCTGAAGCTGATACAGAAGCTGACTGTGCATTTATAGGATTAATCTTGAAGGTCTTTGTTGCTGTACCTGTATAATAGGTTCCGATACCCTCAATAACAAGGGACGCTGTTCCTGCTTGTGTATTATTTGCAATGGACTTGATCCGAAAGTCCTTGTTTATTGACAATGTCTTTGATGTTGAACCAAAGTTATTGGTCATGCTTACTGCCGGTGTTATAGGATTACCCCAGTTATAGGTGTAATCATCTATGCTGCAGTCAACATTTGCAATAGGGCATTTGTCGATAGTAAATTGATAATTTTCTATCCTTCCTTCATAGCTGCTGCCGCAGGCATTTATGGTAAGTTTACCTGTTCCCGGCTCAACATTGTTGCTGTATGTTACAGTATAGTCTGTTCCCGGGACAAGGGTCTTTCCGCCTACAACCAATGTACACGCAGGCTTCTGAGGAAGACCTGTGTAATAGCAGGAAGCTACCTTGATACTGTCATACTTTGATATATCTGTCTTACTTGAACCACTTCCGGTAATGGTAAATGGTATCTTTTTCTCTCCGGTATAATTATTTATTCCTTTAATAACTGCGTAAGCAGTTCCGGCATTAGTGTTGCTTTCATAAGTAAGTGTATAATCTGTCCCACTAACCAGTGCCACATTTGTTGTGCTGTCCTTAACTGTTACAGTTGGGGTACAGGCACTTCCTGTATATGTATATGTGTACTTTGAAAGTGTGATATCCTGGCTTGCTATGTCTGCTGCAACAATATTAAAATACATAGTCTTGCTGCTGCTGAAATTTCCTCCATCAAGGGCCGATACCTTAACATACGGGCAGTTATCCCTATCTGCTCCCACATAAGACTTAACTCCCATGTTGTTGTTGTACTCACCCATTGAGAAATCATAGCTCTTCTGAAGGTTGTACACATCATTATATACAGCAGTTACTGTAGGATGTACAACACTCTTGGTATATGGAATATTCGGCTTTGATGATGAAGAATATTCTACACCATTTATATACCACTTAGCCTTTGAAAGAGATACCTTTCCAATGGAAAACTCTGCCTCACAGCTTCCTGTATATCCCTTCTCGGGAATACCTGTGGCTATAACCTTTCCTGTACCTACATAAATGTTATTCTCGTAGGAAAGTGTATAGCAGTCCGCTGATATGGCAGTGGCTGTTATATCTTCTGCTCCCCTTAGCTTAACTGTTGGATATATCTCACTACCGGTAAACGTGTATTTACTACCGATAATGTCCAACGCGCATTCCTTCTCAATGTCAACAATGGAAGCCGCTTCAACCTTGCCTGCCTTATAGAAGACAAAGTCACCTTGAAGCACCACTGTAAGTGCCATGAGCACTGACATGAGGAATGCCAAAATCCTCTTACCTGTCTTGCTGTTCATAAATCTTCCCCTTTCTGTTGAACATCAGCCAGCCTAAATCTCAGGCTGCCCGTTCGTTTTAGGCTGTGACCTTTCATCACATAATGCCCACTCATCTTAAATTTTAACAAATCAAGGGGGAATATTCAACATCAACCTATACAATATTTACAATACTTTGCTAAATCTAAAAGAAAAAAATCACACAAAAAAAAGCCATGAGAAAACCTCACAGCTCTTCTTTGTATAAATATTTTGTGAAAAAAACAAGTTGAAGCGTAAGGACTATTAGCAGCTTCAAATCCTGTAACAAAAATGTAACATATTTTTAAATGTATTGCAATCCCAAATCATCAAAAAACAAAAGTTTTTTTGCGTTTTCTCCCAAGATCATGTTTTTTTCGTCATTTGTAAGCCCTATATTTTGTATCATTCTAACTGAGTATTCCTGATCGGCCCACGGGCTGTCAGTTCCGAATAATACATGTTCCGCACCATGCCTTTTTACAAGCCTTACGAATTTTCCAGGATCAAGCAGTCTCCAGTCTCCGGTCCTGCCCTCTACCCAATCAATATCTCCCACTGAAAATGCCGTGTCAAAGAACACATCCCTGCCACACAGCTTCTCATAAACCTCGTCCCACATATTCCAGCCTCCCATGTGGGCAAGTATAAGCTTGTCAGGCTTAACATCATCCAGCACATTACATACCATATCAGGTGTACAGTGCACCACCTGGGGCAGTCCTATATCTGTACCTGCATGTACCACAACCGCCAGACCCAGTTCAGTAGCGTAGCTTATGATCCGTTTACACTTTATGTCGTCAAAGAACACATTCTGATAATCCGGATGGAGCTTTATGCCCTTAAGCCCTTCTCTACTTACAAAATTAAGGATTTCCTTGTAATTATCATTTTCCGGGTGGATACCTCCAAAGGAGAATATTCCCCTTCCGTTAAATTGGTCACTTACAGCAGCTGCCACATCATTGATATGTTCCGTCTGCTTAGGTGACGTCACCACCGGAAGTACAACAGATATGTCAATACCTGCATTTGCCGTTGATAACTTAAGTCCCCCAAGGGTACCGTCTGTATGAGCCTTTGCACCGGAGCGTCCCACCAGAAGTTCAACAGCCTTCCCCGCAATTTTCTCAGGATAGGTATGTGTGTGTATGTCAATAATCATTTTCAGTCTTCATCTCCGTTGTTATATACGCCGTAATATTTGCCATAGTATTTCCCGTAATACTTACCGTAATAACCCTTCTTGCCTGACTCAACCTTATTAATTATGACACCAAGAATCCTGCAATTGCTCTGCTCAAGCTGTTCCTTAACCTTCTGGGCGAACTTGTAGCTTATCTTATTGTTCTCCATAACAAGGGCAACGCCGTCAAGCTGCTTCGCCACTATGGCACTGTCGATAACTGAGCCAAGAGGTGGTGTATCTATTATAATGTAATCAAAGTCTCTTCTGCAGTTCACCATCAGCTCTGCAAATTGCTCTGAGCCAAGAAGCTCTGCCGGATTCGGAGGAACAGGTCCTGCGTCAATGAAATAAAGATTTTCTATATTTGTCTCGCACAGACATTCCTCGTAAAGGCACTGTCCCGAAAGGTAATGGCTGAGCCCGTTCTCAATGTTCTTTATGTGATACCTTCCTGCCATAACAGACTTTCTCATGTCTGCATTTATGAACACAACCTTTTTGCCTATATCTGCAAATGCTCTGGCAAGATTAATTGATACTGAGGTCTTGCCCTCACCGGGTATACATGAGGTAAGTCCTATGGCCTTTATCTTGCTTCCTGAAAACAATATGTTGGTTCGGAGAATTTTATAAGCTTCGTTGCTACGGAAATCCATTTTGTCCAGTTTATCGAAAGTTATCTTATTCATTGTCTTCTCCTCCTTCCGCATATTCTGTTTCCTTTTTATTATGCTCTTTCTTGTGGTGGTTCTTCTTGCCCGGCTTTTTCTTCTTGGACTTTTTATCCTTTACAGGTTTATCTTCTTTATCTTCCTTATCTTCTTTATTTTCTTTTTCAGACTTATCGGCCTTCTTTTCCTTATCCTTGTCCTTGGATTTCTTTTTTGAGTTGTCTGATTTTTTCTTCTTCGCAGGCTTAACATCCTCTTCTGAAACTACGGTTTCAGGCTTGGCTGCCTCTTCTGAAACTACGGTCTCAGGCCTGGCTGCCTCTTCTGAAACTACGGTTTCAGGCTTGGCTGCCTCTTCCTGAACTGTTGTCTCTGCCTCCGCATCTTCATAAGCTTCATCGCTCACATCCTCAAGCTCTGCATATGAAACAGTTTCTGTATCCCCTTCCATCATTTTATCGTGTTCCACCGAAAGTCCCGGTACAAATACAGGGATTTCATCCTGTTTCTCGTCGGCATCTGCCACGGCAGGAACAGCCGCTACAGGCTCCTGCTCATTTTCATCCTCGTCGTCATCTTCGTCATCAACATCATGCTTTTTATGTCTCTGCTTCCTCTTTGTATTTCCCGAGTTTTCAAGTACCGGAATCTGTCCCAGAGTGTTAAGTCCCAGGTAACGCTTCACATCTTCCGGAGTTCTGATACGATCATTTAAAAGATAGAACACAACTATAAGAAGCAATGATACGAATACACCGGCGGCTCCGCCCAAAAGTACATTCTTCTTAAGGTTAGGGCTGCTCTCTTCAAGTGGGAGATTTGCTTCCTCTGCCACATTCACCTTCTCAAGATCCATAACCTCTTTTACCACATCGGATGACACCTTGGCAACACATGAGGCTATCTGCTGGGCAACCACCGGATCCTTATCACTTACCGATATAACTATAAACCTTGAATTCTCAGGGTTGCTTACTGTAATCCTTGAAGCAAGCTCATCCTCTGTATCTGTAAGATTCAGCTCACTGATAACCTGGGATAGTACTTTGGTTCCCTTTACCTGAATAATATAGTCATTGGTCAAAAGATTACCGGTCTGGAGATCTGTGTAAGTAATATTATTATCGGAATTCTGCTTGTTTATAACATACAGCTTGGTTGTTGATGTGTACATCGGTGTAATAAACACCTTGGTGATTATACCCACCAGCAGTGCACATGCAATTCCCACAGATATTACTATCCATATCCTGTCGAGAATAGCTATGGCTATCTCCTTCAGATCTATTTCATATTCCTGTTCATTATCTGTTCCCATTTTATTTCTCCTTTGATCATATTAGCTTATCGTTCAGGATACGCTTTGGATTTCTGTTGAAAAGCTCCTCCACTTTGCCTTTCCCATATTTTTTCTCTATGTACCTTAATCCACCGGATACAATCGGCGGTCTTACATTTACCCCATGGGCATCTGTCCCGAATACATGTATCATGTCAGCCTTCAGCAGTTTTCTGCAAAAGCCTGTTACCTGATCCGTAATCCCCCCCTCAAGAGATGAGATATTCACCTGGATCAATGCTCCCATATCTATCAATTCCCCGATATATCCCATATGCTTTGTAAGCTTCATATACCGCTCCACGTGAGCAATTACGGGGATGTATCCGGCCGTAGTAAATTCTCTTACGGCAGCACATATATTTTCATATTCTGTTTCCACTAGAAACTCAATAAGCACGTATCTTGTGCCATTGATGGTCAGCGCATTCCCCTTCTTAACCTGTTCAAGAAGACCGCTGTCATAAAGCAGTTCGTTTCCCAGAAATATATTGAAATCCGGGGCTATAGCATTTGCCTCCTGTCTGACCTTGAGAAATATCTTCACCAGTTCCGGCACAGGGGTGTTATCCTCACCCATCATAAAATGGGGAGTTGCCACCATATTTCTTATTCCCTGTTCATATGCTCTGGCAAGCATTTTTCTTGTGGTGTCCATATCCCTTGAACCATCGTCTACTCCCGGAAGGATGTGGCAATGCATATCAAATAAATTAACCATAAGTGATCTCCTACCTCTTGTGAGATGCTCTCTGCTTAAGCGTATTGATAGCTCCAAGGCTCAATCCGAACAGCACAAAGGCTGCACAGGAAAGATACATTAACATGTTAAGGTTGCTCTCGATAACTGCAACCACAAGATTATACAACCTGAGAGGTGTTACATTGAGTCTCTCATATGCCCCTGATATTCTGATAACTGCCGGTGCCAGAAATCCCATGATACCGGAGGATAACAGAGCATAGCTTATATATCTTATACCTCTGTGTGCCCAGTGCTGCATGGATACAAGCACAAAACAGATGATGATACACAATATCACCAGCACTGCACACAGTGGAGCGAATACCTTATTATACATATTCATGTATTTAACATACTGTGCCGCAAAAGGGAACTTCAACGCCGACTCATAATCCTTAATGATCTCCCCGGTAATATCACTTATTCCCCTGTCTGTTTCTTTTGTGGTTTCTATATTGTTCTTCTTAATATAGGAAGAAATATTGTCTTTTATTTTATTCTCTATGACTGTGGTATTCACAGTGTAATCCTGCTGCTTTATCTGGGCTTCTATATAATTCTTGGACTCCATATATACCACATTCTTGTCAAATACTCCATCAAGAACCTCCTCAGGAAGTCCCGACGGCCTGAGGGTATTGCACGCCTTCTCATATACAGAATCCCATACACTGTAGTAATAATTTGTCTTATTAAACTCACCTATGACAGATGACGCATTGAAGAAGGACATCTTAAATGCAGTTAAGACTATAATGGCAGTAATACATAACGCAAGAATAAACGATAACACAAGACTTACTACAGTCCTTATGTTTTTTACCTTTTTACTTTTTTTCCGTACTTTTCCGGACTCAGTTTTTTTCTCCAATTACTCTCACCCCTACTCTTCAGATATTACAGGTCCTGCGATCTTCTCCGCACATACATAGAAACGCTGATCCTTTATTCCGATAAGTGCACCGAATGGGTAACAGGTATATAATATAAGCTGCTCCTTATCACTGTTATCAAAGAACACCTCCGAATCCTTTGCATCTGCGATCTTGGTCTCAGTTACTCTATACTGAAATTCACCGTAATTAGTCCTAAGAACAAATACATCTCCGTTCTTTACATCCTGTAACGGTTCAAAATATAAGGAGTCATGGGCTCCCAGAAGCACCATATGTCCAAATCCCGGAAGAAAACTTCCTATGTATTGTCCTGCTCCCTCCTTGAATACCCGGTCCGTATCTCCCCAGAACACCTTTACATCCATGTTCAGCCGGTCGCAGAACAGTTCTCCGTACCGGACCTCATATCCGGGAAATACTATATCACTCTTTTTAATGATTCCGTCCTTTTGCACCTTTGCATTCTCATCATATACGCTTTCAAGCTCACTGCTAAAATTAGGCATGGTCTTCGAAAGCACCATGTTAAAAACATTTGATGCAAGATTTATGACCGGTCTTGCTGCCACGAATATAATTCCGTACCCCAGCACAGCCATTATAACCGGAATAAATATATATGATATTATCCTTTTTTTTCTTTTACTGATTTTCATATAAAGCCTCTATTCATCGTCTTTTTTGAACAATCCAAACCTGACCGCCACAGCAACCGAAACTGCAAAAACCGCAAGAATTGCAATTCCTGTATATACCAGTGAGTTTAATCTGAAGCCTGTGTTCTTCACTGCAGCTTTAGTTGATACAACAACATTTCCCGAATCATCAACAATAGAGAAATCATTGTCATCAGAGTCGAAGCTTATGTTCATACCAAGCTCCTTAGCAAGCTCTGCCGCTTCCTTTGCCATCTCTTCCTTGGTCTTGTCCGCCTTGGCATCCTTCCCCACATCTACAATCTTCTTATCTGCTCCTATGTCCTTATCCGGTGCTTTGTCCTGTGGTTTCTTATCATCCTCCGGTACTTTGTCATCATTTCCCTTGGGGTCATCAACAGCATCCTCCTTCTTTTCATCCTCTACCTTGTAGAGATATCCCGAGGCAATTCCCGACGCCACATTATTGTATATATAATCTATGCAGGCATCTGCCTGAGCCGCCGTAAGATCATAACTGGAATCCAACATGTTTATAAGCTGGTTTATATATGCCTGCTTCACCCGATAATATGCTCCCTGATAATAGAATGTGCTACTGGCAACACCTATAAGCCTGGACTCATTGCCATTTATATCCGCATAGCTGTCCAGATGTCCGTAGCCCAGGGTGAACAGTACACATACAAGTGCCACGGCACTGTAAACAATCCCTTTCTTTATACTATTCATATTTCTATTCTCCTTATAAAAAAAGCTTTTTTATGTGCATTCCCAAGTGCTGCCTTTATAAGCACACACTCCACTAGATGATAGCAAAGTTAAAGCAAAAAAGCAAACAAAAAAGAGAGAGACGTTAAAATCTCTCCCTTTTATGACAAAACATTCAGTGTTTCAAATGTTACTGCTTAACACCCTTAACTACCTTGTATGTCTTTCCGTTATACTTAACAGTACCTGTGTACTTGAAGTCTACCTTGCCCTTTGATACATAGTACCACTTTTTGTTGTACTTAACCAGAGTTGGTGTTCCGTTCACACACTTCTTACCACCTGATACATAGTACCAGTTGCTGCCGTACTTAACAATTGTTGTGTCCTTGCAGATCTTACCATTCTTTACATAGTACCAGCTGTTGCTGTACTTAACAAGTGTTACGTCCTTGCACATCTTACCGCCCTTAACGTAATACCAGTTGCCGTTATACTTAACAAGTGTTGTGTCCTTAGCAAGCTTACCACCATTTACGTGATACCATGTGCTGCCATACTTAACAAGAGTATTGTCGTTGCACTGCTTACCATTCTTTATGTAGTACCAAACACCATTGTCAGCCTTAGCAAGAGTTGTAACTGAAGTATCAAGAACTCCGTCTGTTACATAGTAAGCTGAACCTGTAACAACTACACCGGTCTTCTCATCGAGAACACCTTCTTTAAGTAAGTACCACTTACCTGCAGGTGTCTTCTTGAAACCTGTTGATGTAGCAACAAGACCATCCTCTGCATTGATGAAATACTTACCTTCTTCTAATGCATATACATCTGTAACCTCAGGTGTCTTTCCTTCAACGATACCATATCTGTTACCGCTTATTGAAACAACCTTTGACGCTGTGTAAAGGGTTCCGTCATAGAACTGGATCTGATTAACTGTACCAGCCTCTGTGAACTGTACAAATGCAGCACACTCTGCAGCCTTCTTACCCTCACCTGCAAATGAGATTACATCTCCACCTACAAGCCGAGCAGCTTCCTTAGCATAACCAACAAGCTCCATCTGGTTATCTGTTGTATTGTTAGCCTCATCTTCTGTCATTACAACATAAAGCTCATGAGCCGCATCTATCTTTGCATTGATATTCTCTGCATCCGTTGCTGATATATCTCCTACAGTGTATTCAAACTGAGACTCGGCGAGTCCATAAAATCCTCTCGCTTCTGCGTTAGCATACTCCTTAATGTGCTCAAGAACACTCTGCTCATTTGGACCGACTGTTGAATCTGCTGATACAACCATGCCTGTTCCAAGCATAGCCACGATAGCCGCTGTTGCAACTAATCCTTTTCTTAACTTAAACATTTTTATCCCTCCTAATCCTATTGAGTTTTCTTCTAAATTAACATATAGAGTTTACAGCAATATTCCCCCTGTGTCAATAAGGTTTTCTCCTTTCAGCCGTCGGATTCAGACCCAAAACACTCCAATTATGCCATGTGAAAGTTTTTTAGGATTTATAGAGATTTTTATATATCTCCTCTTCCTCATACTCTGCCTGTTTTATAACCTCATCATGACCCGATAAAGCTGCAAATGGTGCAAACTGTGCAGCCCTGTCTCTCATTGACATTGGCCTGTGATTCTTAGATACAGGTCGTGAAAGATTTATTATGTCATCATAACCACTCATGCCTTGTGACCTCCTATCTGTCCGTTTCTCTCTATGGTGGTGGCTCCCTCTTCGAGGTTCATTCCCTTAAGGACCGCATTCTTTCCATACTTCTTCTTAAGACCAATAATTGCCTCTTGAAGTTTATGTTCCCTGTCAAGCTGTTCGTGCTGCTGTTTATATTCTTCCCGTACCTCATCCATATCCGAGAAGAGATCGTACTGTACATACTCCTCCCCCTTATCTCTTTCTTCTATATAAATACTATACGGTGTCACTTTGGCTGCCACCACATACACTCTCCTTATAAGAAGCTTTGGATCAACTATCTGTTCATAGAGCCTCGCCATGGCGTCGCATATGATTCTTGAGGAAGAAGTCTTCTCCTTAAGATTCCAGGTTCCGTGAGCATGCTTCGGTATCCGTCTTCCGTATCTGTCCTTTACTATCTCGCCCTTGTACTGGTTTCTAATGGAAGTGTTGGTGAGATTATCTATATCATAGCCTACCGTCAATACTAGCTGGTCGGTTACATAGCCCTTTTCCACAAGGCTTAGGCTTAGCAGTTCTGTCATTTCCTTAACTATCAGCAACCCATGTTCATAGTCATAGGGCTCCTTTAACACCTGTCCATTACTTATACTGTTTGTCTCCGGCACATAGGACTTGACCTCCTTTATAGTACACGGCTCATATCCCCAGGCATGATCTATAAGAAGTTCTGCGTTGACTCCAAACAGCCTGTATAGCAATTCTTCATTGTAGTAGTCCTCCGGTCTCCCCAGAGAACATCTCGCCACATCCCCCATGGTCATAAGCCCAACTTCTTTAAGCTTTCTGGCATAACCTGTACCCACTCTCCAGAAATCCGTTATAGGCGTATGTGACCACAGCTTCTCCCTGTAACCCATCTCATCAAGAACCGCAATACGACTTCCATCTTCGTCTGCCTCCACATGCTTCGCTACTATATCCATTGCCACCTTGCAGAGATACATATTTGTCCCTATGCCGGCTGTGGCAGTGATTCCCGTCTCTTTAAGAACTTCCTTTATCATCTTCTTCGCCAGCTCATAAGCTGTCAACCCATAAGTATTAAGATAAGATGTCACATCCATGAACACCTCGTCAACTGAATATACATGTATGTCCTCAGGTGCTACATATCTGAGATATATTCCATATATCCTGGAGCTGTATTCCATGTAAAGACTCATTCTCGGCGGTGCCGCTATAAATGATATCTTGCATTTCTCATCTCGTGCTATCTCAGCCGAGAGATACGACTCCCTTTCAAACTCTCCTCCTCCAAGTCTCCGTTTTCTTATGCTGTTAAGCTCGTCCACCTTCGCCACAGCCTGATACAGCCTGGCTCTTCCGGATATCCCATATGCCTTAAGGGATGGGGACACCGCAAGACATATAGTCTTATCTGTCCTGGTTCTGTCTGCCACCACCAGATTGGTGGTCAGGGGATCCAGATCCCTCTCCACACATTCCACCGAAGCATAGAAGGATTTCAGATCTATTGCTATATACTGCCTCTCTCCTGCAGAAACTTTATTCTGTTTATTAATATCTGAGTCATCTTTTCTTTCCATGTCTATTACCCTTTTCACAGTCATTGTCAACTCTTCATACATTTATTTTATACCAATATACATATTTTAGGCAAACGCCTACAAAAAAATCATTGATTAAATTGTAACGGTTCAGAGCCGGGCGAAATTATAAAATAAAACATGAAATGCCTGCAGTTCTAAGGCTGATTCATGAATTTTATCTGGTGGATACGCCACACCGATGAAATGGGAAGCATTTTTGAGGTTGACTCTGAATAGCCACATTAATTTTTTATTAGTTTTTCTCTTTGCGGTTGCGGCGTTGTTTCATTTTTGTTATCATAGCTCATGAATGATAAAACATACGAAAACATTAAGAAACAAGAGATGAAAAATATGAGTACAACAGGAAAAAAACGTCCTACCGTGAAGCAGCTTCAGGTGGTGGTAAGGAGACTATGGATTGCATGTATATGTTTGTTTGTAATATGTGCCTCCCTGCTTGCCGTCGTTATAAAAAACAGAAGCAATATAAAGTTGTTTGGTCCAGATAAGAAAAGCAACAATACCGTCGAGGATGTACCGGCAGTCACCGCTGACAGCAGCGACTATGTAGTGTGCCTGGATCCCGGACACGGCGGCAGATTCACCGGAACCCAGGGACTTGACGGCACCTACGAAAAGGATGATACCTTAAAGATAGCTCTGGAAGTTAAAAAGGCATTGGAGAACAGAGGAGTAAAGGTCGTTATGACCCGTACAGACGACAGTGACATAGAGCTTGATGAACGTGCCGCCATTGCAAATGATGCCAATGCAGATCTGTTCCTTTCTCTCCACAGGAACTACACGGCAGGAGATAAATCCGCCAAGGGCTTTGAGGTATGGATACACAGTACAAATTCCGATACCAGCCGTGCAATCGCCTCAGCAATACTTGAAGGACTCGATAAAGTCGGAATATCTGAAGACCGCGGTGTTAAGGTTGGAACCCAGGGGGATTCGGAACATAATTATGCAGTTATCCGTGACACTAATATGACCAGTGTTATTGCAGAACTGGGATTCATGAGCAATCAGGAGGATCTGGATCTGTTCAATGAGCATCACCAGGAATATGCCATTGCCATTGCAGAGGCAGTTGTGGACTGGCTCAATACATATTGTAAAAAATAAAACGGTGACAAGCGATTATCTATCGCTTATCACCGTTTTATTTCTTCCTGTTTCTTTTGCTTTATAGAGAGCTTCATCCGTTCTGTTGAACCAGTCTTCTCCCTTCTCATTGTTTCTGTACCGGGCAATTCCGCAACTTACCGTAAGCCCATCTTTACGCATAAACTGAAAGTAATAGCATCTGAACTCAGTTCTTATATCCTCTACGATACTAAGTACCTTTTCCTCATCTATACCCGTAAACAATACTGCAAATTCCTCGCCACCATACCTGAATCCCAGTCCATAATCTGATATTTTTTTCTTTATTATACTACACAAAACCTTGATAACTGTATCTCCGTTACTGTGTCCATAGGTGTCATTGACATTTTTAAAATGATCAATATCAAACATGGCAAGAACCGCTACAGCACCCACATCATTACAATTTCTCACCTGTGCCTGAATACTTTCATCGAAAGTCTTTCTGTTATAAAGACCTGTCAGAGGTTCCTTCTTCAATTCGGACAAAAGGTTCAACTGCTTAACGTGTATATCATTTATAGCCTGTATAAGTTCATTGGTATGCCTGTTACACATGCTGGTCATAACGTACACACCAACGGCAACAACCAGGGACAACATTACATTCTCCCCGAACTGCTTTATCTTCCATTCAGCGAGATTGTAAAGCAACAACTGTGAAATACAGGAAAACACCAATGCCAGCAGTGAACTCACGCCGGTCAACGTATTATCTGCAAATACCGTTGTACCAATAACCGCAACAAAGGGCAGCAACGCTATAAACGGCACTCCATAATGTACCAATGCTACACATCCAAACATGACCACATACATGATACACAGGCCCCACGTATTCCTGGATACTTCATCAGGCTTCTTCTTCAACCTGTACCCCGTGATCACAAGTATAAGTACACTGACCACAGCGGTTACGATTATATCTCCGACAATGCATCCAAGCAAGCCTTTCTCGACGGTGCCCTTCCAGAATATCCGGGAACCCATTTCAATTACTAATACACATATATAGGTAATCAGCATACATTTCCACAATATATGCTGCCATTTCCTGTCTAATTCTACTCTGGTGGAATTCATACCCTTTCCTTTCCGGGAATTTGTTTCTATGACACAATATATAGTGCCACATGATGTGTATTTTACTACAAATACTGTAAAATTACCATAGTTTTTATTAAAATTCGGTGACATTACAGGCAACTAAAAATGGTTGCTGCAGCGTAACGCCACCTTCGGTGACATTACAGATTAAATCCAACCTCGAAGGCTTTCGTGTTTATATCTACGGTCTTTGGCGGTACTGTGTCCTTTATTACCTGAAGCCATTTTTCATGATCAAAGTCCATGTGTCTGGCAGCAACACCGATTATTATTGAGTTGAACACTTTAGGATTGCCAAGCTTCTTAGCCTCGCCCATGGCATCAACAGAGATAACCTTGTACCTGCTCTTTAATGTCTCAATTATTCCATCAGGATATTCCGCCATACCTGTAACAACAGTTATAGGATCTATCCTCTGGTCGTTTATTATGATAACGCCGTCCTTCTTAAGGAAGTGTGCATATCTAAGAGCCTCAAGTCTCTCAAATGCAATAAGTACGTCTGCCTGACCTTCCTCTACGATCGGCTCATCTACCTTCTCACCATATCTTACATAAGTAACAACGCTTCCGCCTCTCTGGCTCATTCCGTGAACCTCTGAAAGCTTAACGTCATAACCTGCCATTGTTGTGATTCCACCAAGTATACGGCTGGTAAGCAGAGTTCCCTGTCCACCTACACCTACAATGATAATATTCTTAGTAGCCATGTTACAGTTCCTCCCTTACTATAGCGTCAAAATGACAACGCTTCATACATAATCCGCAGCCATTACACTGATTTTCATCTATTGTTATTGTTCCGTCCTCATTTCTTATTACTGCAGGACATCCCGGCTTTAAGCACATTCCGCACTTCTTACACTTCTCAGGTATAGCCTTGCATACGTGGGTTCTCTTAGTTGTCTTAAGGAGCACACATGGTGCCTTTGTGATGATGACTGATATCTCATCCTTGGCAACCTCAGCCGCAATAAGCTTTTCAAGCCCTTCAACATCGTATGCGTCGATCTCATTTACATTCTTAATTCCTATTGCCTTACAGAGATTATAGATATCTATTGCATATGTAGGATCTCCCATAAGGGTCTTGCCTGTGGCTGCATGATCCTGATGACCTGTCATACCTGTTGTAGAGTTGTCAAGGATAATGACTGTTCCTGTTGCCTGGTTATATACCATGTTCATAAGGGAATTAACACCTGTGTGAAGGAATGTTGAATCTCCGATAACTGCAACCCAGTTCTTAATGTAATCCTTGCCCTTGGCCTTCTCCATACCATGTAAGGTTGAGATTGAAGAGCCCATACATACAGTTGTATCTATTACTGAAAGCGGAGCAACTGCACCTAATGTGTAGCAGCCTATATCTCCGGCAGCATGTATCTTCATCTTATTTAATACTGAGAATACACTTCTGTGAGGACATCCTGGACAGAGAATAGGTGGTCTTGCAGGGACCTTTGCAGGCTCTGCTGTCTCGATCTTCTCACCAAGAATACGCTCTCTTATCATGTTGGCTGAATACTCACCCTGAACTGTCATAAGCTCTTTACCAACTGCATTGATACCCCAGCTTCTTACCTGTGTCTCAATATGTGGCTCAAGCTCTTCTATTACATAGAGCTTATCTACCTTTGAAGCAAATTCTTCTATCATCTTTCTTGGAAGCGGATTGACCATACCAAGCTTAAGCACCGACGCATCCGGCATAGCCTCTCTTACATACTGATATGGGATACCGCTGGTTATGACACCTACAGATGTATCTCTCATCTCAACTCTGTTTATAGGCATGTCTGCACCGTCATCGCTCATCCGGTTGAGTCTCTGCTCAACAAATACATGACGTGGAATAGCATTTCCCGGCATCATAACATACTTCTTTATATTTCTCTCATAAACCTTGTCAGGCACCTCTTTTCTGTCGAAAAGCTCAACAACGCCCTGGGAGTGTGCAAGTCTTGTGGTTGTACGGATCATTACAGGAGTATCATACTTCTCACTTGCCTCAAATGCATACTTTGTGAACTCCTTTGCCTCCATACTGTCTGACGGCTCAAATACAGGTATCATTGCAGTTCTGCCTACAAGTCTTGAATCCTGCTCATTCTGTGACGAGTACATTCCCGGATCATCTGCAGCAACCAGCACCATACCACCGTTCACACCTGTGTAAGCTGCAGTAAAAAGAGGGTCTGACGCAACATTGACACCTACGTGCTTCATAGATACTATAGATCTTACACCGGCGAAGCTGGCACCAATGGCAACCTCCGTTGCAACCTTCTCGTTAGGTGACCACTCTGAATAGATCACATCCTTATACTGTACCATATTCTCACTGATCTCTGTACTTGGTGTACCAGGGTATGCAGCAGATACCTTTACACCTGCTTCATATGCGCCTCTGGCAATAGCCGCATTACCGAGCATAATCTTCTTCTCGCTCATATTCACTATTCCTTCCAAATCATATTATTCTATCGTAAAATAATTACCTCATGACATTTTCACCGTTGACAGACCACCCTTTGCAGGTGTAGTATCACCTGTCACCACGAGCTCTCTCAATATAAAAACTGATACAAGCCATCTAAAATGTCACTACAATCTGCTATTATACAATAATTATCAACATAATTAAAGTTTTTTATCATTTATCTGCATATTATCTCTTTATTGTGCAGAATATACTATCTTTCCGCCGCAGATAGTATGATGTACCCTGCCAGGAAGCTCCCAGCCTGCAAATGGTGTGTTCACAGCCTTTGAGGCGAATTTATCTGCGACCCAGATATCATCCTCACCGAATATCACCAGATCTGCAGGTGAACCGGCAGCAACCGTTCCCGGTTCAAGTCTGTAGAATTTCGCCGGATTAGTGCTCATAAGCTCAATAAGCTTCATAAGAGTTATGTGCCCCGGCTTCACAAGTGACCTTATTCCCAGTGCCAGGGAGGTCTCAAGGCCTGTTATTCCCGATGGTGCCTTGGCAAGAGGCTTCGCCTTCTCCTCCACACTGTGAGGTGCATGGTCTGTAACTATCATATCTATGGTTCCGTCAATTATACCTTCTATTATCTTCTTTCTGTCAGCCTCAGTTCTTAAAGGCGGGTTCATCCTGGCATTTGTACCATATTCAAGAACAGCCTCCTCAGTCAGGGTAAAATGATGTGGTGTCGCCTCTGCATGGATGTCAGCTCCAAGGCTCTTAAAAAGCCTTACAATATCCACGGAATTGCCTGAGCTTATATGCTGTATGCATACCGACGCTCCTGTGTGCAATGCAAGCACAGAATCCCTTGCAACCATTATGTCCTCCGCAGTCCTTGAGGCTCCGCCGTATGAAAGCTTTTCCGAAACCTCTCCCATATTAACTCCCGGCTGCTTTATAAACAGCGGATCTTCCTCGTGAAGACTTATCGGAAGGTCAAGCTCCTTAGCCCTGTTCATGGCTTCAAGGAGAACCTTCTCGTCCATTATAGGTATTCCGTCATCTGTGAAGCCTGCTGCCCCGGAAGCTGCAAGTTGTTCCATATCCACAAGCTCCGTACCCTTAAGTCCCTTTGTGACTGTTGCGGTCTGGAGTACGTTTATACCTGTCTTCTCTCCCTTTTTCTGGATGTAATCCAGAGTCTCGATGTTATCAACGGCTGGTTTTGTATTCGCCATACATACCACCATAGTGAATCCACCCTTTGCGGCAGCCCTGGCTCCTGTCTCAATATCTTCTTTATATGTGAAGCCCGGATCCCTGAAATGCACATGGGTATCCACCAGTCCCGGTGCCACCACCAGCCCTGCTGCGTCTATAACCTGTGCTCCTGAAGCTTCTATATGTTCTGAAACCTCTGCTATCTTATTGTCCTTTATAAGGACATCCATTATTTTGTCTGTATTTGTTACCGGATCAACAACCCGGCCGTTCTTTATAAGTATCATATATTGCTGCCCCATTTTCCGATTGGTATCAACCAATTCTATATTGCGTCCAATGCCTGCTTAAGGTCTGCTATAAGATCGTTCTTGTCCTCAAGACCACAGGAGATCCTTATAAGTCCTGCAGGAACTCCGGCTGCCTTAAGCTGCTCATCGTTCATCTGTCTGTGGGTTGATGTTGCAGGATTTAAACAACATGTCCTTGCATCGGCTACATGGGTCTCTATTGCTGCAAGCTTAAGGTTCTTCATGAACTTCTCTGCTGCCTCACGTCCGCCCTTTATCTCAAAGGATACTACTCCGCAGCCGCCATTTGGCATATATTTCTTAGCTACATCATAGTACTTGTATGATGGAAGTCCCGGATAATTAACGTAGAGAACCTTGTCATTTGCCTCAAGGAACTCGGCAACAGCCTGTCCATTCTCCACATGTCTAGGCATACGCACATGTAATGACTCAAGGCCGAGATTAAGTATAAATGCATGCTGTGGAGACTGTATACATCCAAAATCTCTCATAAGCTGTGCTGTGCACTTTGTAATAAATGCCCCTTCCTTGCCGAACTTCTCTGCGTATGTGATACCATGATAGGAATCATCCGGTGTACACAGTCCCGGGAACTTGTCTGCATGTGCCATCCAGTCAAACTTACCGCTGTCTACAATAGCTCCGCCTACTGCTGCGCCGTGCCCATCCATATACTTTGTGGTGGAATGGGTAACTATATCTGCTCCCCACTCAATAGGACGAAGGTTCACAGGTGTAGGGAATGTATTGTCTACTATAAGCGGCACGCCGTGGGCATGGGCTGCCTTAGCGAACTTTTCTATATCAAGAACTGTAAGTGCCGGATTGGCAATGGACTCTCCAAACACCGCCCTTGTGTTCTCCTTAAATGCTGCGTTAAGTTCCTCCTCTGTACAGTCAGGCTCAACAAATGTCACGTCAATGCCCATCTTTTTCATTGTTACCTCAATAAGATTGAAGGTTCCGCCGTAGATAGAGGCTGATGATACTATATGACTTCCGTTCTCACAGATGTTGAAAAGTGCGAAGAAGTTAGCCGCCTGTCCTGATGATGTGAGCATTGCTGCTGTACCGCCCTCAAGCTCAGCGATCTTAGCTGCCACATAATCATTTGTAGGATTTGCAAGTCTGGTATAGAAGTATCCGTCTGCCTCAAGATCAAAAAGCTTGCCCATATCCTCACTGGTGTCATATTTGAAGGTTGTTGACTGATATATAGGTATCTGCCTTGGCTCACCATTTCCCGGTGTATAACCTCCCTGTACGCATTTTGTGTTGATTGAATAGTTGTTTTCCATTTTGATAATGTTCCTTTCTCATATAGTATTTATATATCTTTTTATTTATCTAGTTATCCAGGTCGTCTACGATGCACACATGGTTCTTGCCATGAGTCTTGCCATAATACAGAAGCTTGTCGGCGCGCCCCAGAAGTTCATCATAGGTCATCTCTGTATCAGCCTTGACTATACCGAAAGTCATTGTTACATTAAACTTTGTTCCATAATTTTCTCCGTTGTATACCCCATAAAATATGTCACGCTACGCCTTTAAAGTATACCATACATATCCGAAAAATACCATTTATACGACGCTTTCACTGGTTTTTTCATCAATTTTATTACAGGTTCACTTCATATCCGCCATTGTTTTTCCTCCACTCATTGTCACTGTGGGCTGTTAAATGATATCTCCTCATATTCGGTTATTCCTTTTCCGGTATTCGGGTGTTTAAACGAGTAACAGCAATCTGAAAAAAATGCCGCCAGGAGCACCACACATATCACTGTTGCAATTCTTCTGTCTATGCGCTTAAAAAACGCATCAAGCAGCGGTGCTATCAGATACACGACTGTACAGCCACCAACGGCAAATACCAGCAATCCCTCCGCACATATCCTTCCATCAAGGTTTAAAAAATAGCCGGAGTAGTCCCACCATTTCTCACCATTTACAGTTTCAAGAAGCCATGCCGTAAAGTACTCAATAAATCCGCAGAGTACAAATGCCACAAGAAATTCAAGCACAGGTCTGTCCCTGAATCTCTTTAAAAGCGTAATTATTATGACCCCGCCCACTCCGTATATCGGAAGCCACGGTCCATGGGTGAAGCCCCTGTTTATTATCTGTCCATCGTAATAGATATGGAGCAGTACCTCCCACACCCATCCTGTAATACAGAAGGAGAAAAACAACAATATTATGGATGTAACACTGTAGAGTTTCATATAGTTTATCTGAGTAACCTTGAAGTTTTTCTGTTTCTCAGGAATAGGATGAAGTCTTGTGGGATAAGCCATCTGTTCCATCTCTGCCCTGTACCGGTCTACCCTTACTTTATTTATCCTGTAATCTGCGTAGGCATCATTCTCAGCCTGACTGGCAAGGGATATACCGAACCACTTAGCCATAAAGCCCTTAACGCCATGGGTGAACACCTCCGGCATATGGCCGGTACGTTCCTTAAGCCTGCCGATAGCGGCATACTCTCTGTTTAACTCCTCCACAGTTGCCTTTTCAAACAGATATTTATCATTCAGATACTCTGAGCCCTCAAACTCCCGTTCCTTTGCATACTGTCTGAGATTCTTATAGCACTCCGCAAAATACGCGATTCTATATGCATTTGTAAATACTATCCTGGACATACCAAAAGTTACTACGTCAAGGACAAACCAGCCCCAGAAGGTAATATCATTCCAGAAGTACTGCAGCTTATGTCCATTCATCATTTTTCTGGACAGATTTATTGCAGTTTTAGACGGTATCTTGGGATTTTCTGCAACAATATACGGAACCATAAGATATGAGTAGTGCTTTATGGCTACGCCTATAATCGTAATTGACCATAAGAACTTATACATCGCCAGTACAAACATGGTTATAGCTATATCCAGCACACATTTTATACGGAATACATAAAGGAATCTCTGATGGGGAACCTTATCATAGCTTACGCCCTCAAGAAATATCCTTCGCATTGCAACTCTGTAGACATTCTTGATAAATGCCCAGAAGAAAAACAATAATATGGCAACCCCACAGATGAATATTCCTGCCGCTATGCTCTTTGACCCTGTAACATTCCTTATAGCCACCAGTATTGTCGCAAAAAACGATCCGGAAGAAACTCCATTTACCATAGTGGCAAGGACTCCGTTCCTCCTGTCAAGGATCTTATTCACCGGGCTGTCAGGATCTCTATTGGCAATGCTTTCATCATAGTTCTGCGCCCGTTCCTGATAATCATCTATCATAATATCATAAAAATTCTGATTGTTTATGATGGCACCATTATAGCTTATCTGAATAATACTGATATCCTCGCTGGACTGCCTGAACAACTGCAGGGAGCCTGCGAATTCTGTACCTATGATAGCTGCAAAGAAGCAGGCGATTATATATATCAGATGGTGCTTTTTTATGGCGCCTCTGGCATTCTTTTTCATCTGTTTTCTTGTTTCCATATTTTTCCTGACCCCAATAATATATTTACGGCAGACAGCCTTAAACTATATCCCTCATACCGGTGCAGTAGCCTCCCTAAGCCACTCCCTCTCATCATCCTCAAGGTATGGTGACAGCATAAGATAAACCCTGCGGTGATAGTCGTTAAGAAGGCAGCGTTCATCTTCGTTGAGCTTTTCTGTCAGTATTGCCGATACGTCGTAGGGAACCAGTGTGAGAGTCTCAAAGTCATAGAACTCTCCCATATCTGTCTCCATTGCTTTCCTACACAATATCATATTCTCTGTTCTTATTCCATACTCACCGGCAATATAAACTCCCGGCTCATTGGAGGTGATCATGCCCGGAACAAATGCTGTGCCTGAGCTGTTCTTCTCTCTCGGTCTTATGGCATTAGGTCCCTCATGGACATTCAAAAGATATCCCACTCCATGTCCCGTACCATGGTTATAATCAAGTCCCAGCCTGTGAAGCGGAGCCCTGGCAAGATGATCCAGATTCACCCCTGTGGTTCCTGCTTTGAACTTAGCTGCGCCTAAGGCAAGATGTCCCCTCAATACTGCCGTATAATTAAGCTTCTGTTCGTAAGTAAGCTCACCAAGCGCCACGGTTCTGGTCACATCCGTGGTTCCGTAGAGATACTGTCCTCCGGTATCCATAAGGACAAAATTATCCCTGCACAAAGGTATATCGGTTTCCTCCGTTGCCTCATAGTGGACAATGGCCCCATGGGCACCGGAAGCTATGATAGGTGCGAAGCTTTCTTCTATAAAGCCCTCACCCTTCTTCCTGTAATCAAGAAGCTTCTCCGCCACGGACATTTCGGTGATCTCACCTCTGTCAAACTCATCAGACCCATAATTCTTCTTGAGCCAGTATATAAGTTTAGTAAGAGCAATACCATCAAAAAGATGTGCTTTTCTCTCATTATCTGTCTCTGTAGGATTTTTAACTGCCTTAAGGAGCTTTGAAGGATTGTCATGATATACAATGTGGGTATTTTTATTTATAGCTGATATAAGAGCCACGTTGATTGTTGCCTTATCCACAAGAATCACACTGTCGTCATGAAGCTCCTTTAAGTCGCTGTAGACCTGATCGTAATCCCTTAATTCCACGTTATCATCTGCCAGCACCGCAGCCACTTCTGTATCAACTATGTTCCTGTTGATATAAAGAACTGCCTTATCCTCATAAATTACAGTATATGCCAGTGCCACAGGATTATAGCTTATATCTCCTCCGCGGATATTGTATATCCAGGCGATATCATCAAGGGAAGCTATCAGATGGACATCAGCCCCAGCCTCCTTCATGGCCAGCCTTACGGCTGCCAGCTTGTCTGCCGTCTTCATGCCTGAGTACTTCTCAGGAAGAAGCCATAGCTTCTCGGCACTCATGGCAGGTCGGTCATCCCATATCATCCCAACAAGATCTATGTCATCTATTATATTTACATGTCTGTCCTTAAAGGCTGCCATGATCATATCACGAAAACCTACACTTACAGTCCTTCCGTCATAAGCTATAAAACCGCCGTACCCTACATGCTCTGACAGATATGCAGGTATATCGGGAACCCCTGCAACTCCCTGTCTGTACAGTTCAATCCCGGTACCTTTAAGCTGTTTCTCAGCCTGTAAGAAATACCTTCCGTCAGTCCAGAGCACAGCTTCATCTGCCGTTATGACAACACTTCCTGCGGAGCCGTCAAAGCCGGTCACATACCGGCGGCACTTGAAATAATCTCCCACATACTCAGAGCCGTGAAAATCATCCGACCTGATAATGTATGCGTCTATGCCACGCTCCTTCATGAGCTGTCTTATACTATCCACACGCTGTCTGTTTTTATTACCAGCTTTTTCCACCATAATAATTATACTCTCCTGTATCCTCTTCACGGCTTCTGTTATGTTCCTTTGTGCCGTCTCTTATTATATCCTCTATCTGCTTCTCAGAAGGATCCTGCTCAGTGGTGGCCTCACCTTCACCCGACCGGGTATCCTCCTCGGTCTCGTCACCGGTGTTGTCCTGATCTTCGTCACTGTCCGATCCACCCTGGCCCTGCTCCTGCTGCTCCTTAAGCTTCTCAAGAATCTGTTCCAGCTCATCCTTAAGCTCCTGGGCTGTACTGTCATGACCGTTCTCATCATTTTTGTGGGCACAGCCATCCTCGCAGAGAAGGTCTATGCAGTCACCTAGCAGATCTATGGTGTCGCTTAAATCCGCCTCCGGCACATTATCGAAATTCACCGGTGCTATCTTCGCCAACACAAGATTAACCTTTATGGCACACTCCTCACCGTCAGGCACCGGATATGACAGAGCCTTGTTGTACTCAGCTGCGGCATCACTGTATTTATAGCTGTCATAGTACTCATTTCCCTTGTTATAGTGATATTTGTATAACTGAAGGAATATGCTCACCGCAGCTATAGCAAGCACCAGCACAACCGCCACACCTATCAGTATCCATTTTCTTATTCGTTTTTTTCTCTTAAGCTGTCTGTCTTCTTTTATATTACTCATATCTTTTATAGTCACCTTAGTGTCTCCGCTTATTTATGATGGCAATTATCACCTCTGTAAGCAACATGGCTGCAAGGGCAAATGCGAAGAAATAGTATATGTCAACGGAGCCCTCTATGGTCTCCTCAACTGTCCTTACGGCGTTCTTGTCTGTGGCACTGTCCTTCTTCACTGCCTCAAGAACACTGTCGACACTCTTAGAGCTGTCCATGTGCACATAGTCTATGCCAAGATCGCCTGAGAGCTGCTTGAGATTTCCCTCGTCAAGCTTAGAAATAGCATTCTTGTAAGGGTAATCACTCTTATCCTGCACATATTCATAGGTATCATCGTAGGTGTTCTTTATCTTCATGGCAGCACCTTCTGTGGTTCCGTATCCCAGAACCGCTCCGCCGCCTACATAATCCTTAAGATCACTGTAGGAACCAAGGATACTGTCGTCTGTGATCTCACCGTCGCTTATGAAGAACACGATGGTCTTCCTGCCATATTTGCTCTCTGCGGAGGAAAGTATCTCCTTCATCATCTCCTTAGGAGTATTAAGGGAGCTTCCCCTTGCATAGAAATCCTCTATAGGATACAACGCCTCGATACAGTTCTTTATATGTCCCGAATCACTGGTAAACGGGGAGCTGATTATAGGAGTGTTGTTAAAGGAAAGCACTGAATAATTTGCATCTCCCAGACTGTCTATTATATAGCTGCAGTCCTTCTTCACATCCTCAAGCCTTGCCTCACCGTCCCTGCCATCCAGCGCCAGCATACTTATGGTGTCATCCACCACAAACAGCACGTTCACGTCCCTCACCTGTCTTCCGGTCTTATAGGTCTTTCCCGGAAGCATAGGTCTTAAATTTATGGCAAATACCAGTATTACTATTATTATCTGTCTTACAAATGCCCATCTGCCCCTGCGTTTCATGATCAGCATGACAACACACAGGATAGCCATGAGCCATATAGGTATAATCGGATTAATTATCATTGTCTGTTATTCCCTGATGGATCATCAGTCCATCCATAATTTATTTTTTTAATATCCTTGAAGTGCCAAAATACAGCATAAGCACCACCACAAGCAATACAAAGGCTGCAAATGGCTTGTCTGTGTCCACCACATAGGAATCTCCATCCAGCATGTTCACACTTCTATTGTGTATGTCCTGAACGATCTGCTCAAAGGTTCCCGATTCCTCTTCAAGATAAAATCTTCCTCCGGTGCTCTCCACCGCCGATTTCATCTCTGCCTTATCTGCACTCTCCATGAACTTTGTGCCTATTCCGAATACCACCACGTTTCTCTTCTTACAGAGCTGCGCCGCATCGGTAAGGGGTACTATCTCATCACCGTACACATCATTGTCTGTGGTGTATATAACTAATTTCTCTCTGTCTGCGTCAGCCTCGGAATCAGAGAAGCTGTAGACCGCGCCTGCCAGTCCGTCTCCAACCAATGAACTTCCTCTCTCTTCATTTCCGATAAGTGTACCATCAGAGATGAAGCTCAGCCAGTAGTAGGAATCTGATTCCCATGGTGTTATCCAGGTTTCGGCATATTTTTTCCTTACCTCCAGCCCCTGCTTAATACCCTCAAGCTGTTCTATGATAAATTCATAATCATCTGTAAGGGGAGACACCAATACCGGTGAGGTATTGAATATCACTATGCCAAACCTCTCGCCCTTAAGATTTCTTACTGTGTTTATAAGCTCATCTATAAGGCTGTTATTAAGGTCGTCAACGGAGGTTGATATATCAAGGCACAGTATGATATCTCTGGCATACTGTTTCTCATTCACCTCGGTCTCCGTATGGGGTCTTGACGCCAGCACCATACAGCTTAAGAAGGCCAGCACCAGAGTTACAAATACTCCCGTACTTATAGCCTTATATAATCTCTTTCTCTTTTTCAGATACTCATTGTCCTTTATAAATGCCATTCCATAGCTTCTGAGTCCGCCGTTATACTTTTCCTTCTTACGCCTGCTCAGCACGAACACAACTATGGCTGCCACGGAAATAACTATTCCGGCCATCAGGACAAATAAATATTTTATATCCATTTCTGTATCACCCATTTAGTTTCTTTTACTGTCCTGTCCACATCCCCGACACTCTGTATCGGGAATTCTACCTGATAGTAATTTTCTATAAGTTCTGCCAACGGCACCATATTCTTCATCCGTTTAAGATCAGACAGGGTACATCTGATGACAGGAACACCTGTATAGGCTGTCACAAAGCCTCTGACACATAAGCTCAGCTTCTGATAACACTTTCTTATGCTTAACCTGCCGTTCCTGTACTCACTGTATATGCTGTCGACCCTGCCCAGATACTCCCCTCTTAAGGACTCCTTCTCAGCGGGAGAAAGGAGCTTTCTCACAGTACCTGCCCCGGCCTTTTTCTTTTCTATCAACTTTCTTACTATCAGGAAGATAATGGGGCAGATCACTATAAGCCCCACTGCTATGTAAGGCCATATCCAATATGCCATATTCTCCTGTAATGTAACTGTTACGTCCATATCTGTTCCTCGTTGTTCTGTTCAGCTTCCGCGTCACTGTCCATGATACCCCTTGCTCATGATGGCCACGGCTTTAGTTTTGTCATCCGCCAAGGCGGTGACGTTCCAGCAGCTCACCTACTGTCGCTCCAAGCCCTGATACACTGTGGACTATAGTGTTGGTTATTCCAAGTCTGTTAAGCTTTCTGCCATTTACAGCTTCAAGCTCAGCCCGCTTCTCCTTAAGGAGCTTATTAAGCTTCTTGTCCTTAAGGAAGAAATCATCCATATAGGAATCCTGTAGCATGTCATACAGCTTATCCCCCTCAAGGGACACATCGCTGACAGTGATAAACATTACGTCACAGGCTGCCTTAAGCCGTTTCAGATTCTGCTCCGAGATCTCATAAGCTCCCTCAAGGTCGGTTATTATCACCACGATCATCCTCTTCTTAAGATTTCTGACCATGTAATCTATGGTGTCGTTCATGCTTGAACGATTGTCCTCCTTAACGGCATGATCGTAGCCCTCAAGGATACGCTCCACATTTGCCATGCCTGTCTTTAAGGGCATGTAGGATACGCTTCCGCCTCCGGAATAAAGGGCACCTATATAATCATTATTATGATTTACAAAATATGCCATTGTTCCGGCACACATGAGAGCCACGTCCTTCTTCTCCTCAAGAGCAGAGCTTGCCGCAAGCATGCGCCTGTTGGTGTCTAATACGAACAATACATTGTGCTTCTTCTCAGCTATATACTGTCTCACAAGAAGCCTTCTGCTACGGCTTGATGCCTTCCAGTCAATATCATTCACCTCGTCGCCCATGACATATTCCCTAAGCTCATCAAACTCCATGCTCTTGCCCTTAAAAAGGGACTCGTATGTGCCCTCTAAGACATTTCCGCTTTTATAGTCTGTTTTTATTACTTCTCTTCTGGTAAGATTCGCCTGGACTCTTGCCATGTAACTCATTTTCATGGTGTCTGCACTGCTCCTACGATCGCGTCTACTATCTTCTCTTCCTCTATGCCGTCTGCTATGGCTGCATAGTTAAGGGTTATCCTGTGTCCGAGGACCTCATGCCTGAACAGTTTCACATCATCCGGTGTACAGTAATTCCTGCCGTTTATAAGGGCACTTGCCTTTGCCGCCTCCATAAATGCTATGGCTGCTCTGGTACTGGCACCCATTGATACATACTGGGCAAGATTAGCCGGGAGTACCCTGTTCACCTGCCTTGTGGCCTGAACTATGTTGATTATATACTTCTTGATGGAATCATCCATATACACGCGCTTCCTGAGCTGCTGCATGTACTGTATCTCCTCTATACTGGCAACCGCCTGCGGCTTGTCAAATACATCCGCCTCGATCCTGTTAAGTATCTCCAGCTCACTCATGGCGTCCGGATAATCTATCTTACACTTAAGTAAAAATCTATCCTGCTGGGCCTCGGAAAGCACATATGTACCCTCCTGCTCAATAGGGTTCTGGGTAGCCATGACCACGAATACCTCTGGCAGCTCATATCTTGTACCGCCTATGGTTATCTCTCTTTCCTGCATTGCTTCAAGCATGGCACTCTGGGTCTTGGCACTGGATCTGTTGATCTCATCCAGCAATACGAAGTTGGCGTATACAGGGCCAAGCTTATTCTCAAAGCTGTTGGTGGTCATGTTAAAGATCTGTGTTCCTATGATATCGCTTGGCAGCAGGTCAGGTGTACACTGCACTCTTGAAAAGCTTCCGTTCACAGCCTCGGTCATAACCCTGGCTGCTGTGGTCTTGGCAAGTCCAGGAACGGACTCCATAAGCACATGTCCGTTTGATATCATGGCAGCAAGTAAGCTTATACCTATCTTCGGCTGGTTGACCACCTTGCTGTTATAGTAGCTCATTATCTTCTTGATTATGGTTCTGGCATTTTCAAGATCCGCGTCTGTTATGCTCTGAAAACCATTTTCATTATTTTCCATTATGTTCTGTCTCCTTATATTTTCCTCTACATCTGATATAATTTACCCGGATCAGATAACATTTACCTGACAGCTTCTCATGGTATCAAGTGCCGCCCTGTGTCTTTCAGGGGTAACACCTGCACAGCATGACGAATCCACGGTAACATTTATCTCCGGATAGATAGCCTTGATCAGCAATGCGTTTGAAACCACACATATATCAGTGCAGAGTCCCACAAGCTCCACCTCTTCAAGATCAAAGTCACCCCAGCCGGTATACCCGAAGGAGTTCTTGTTGATGTATGTGGCGTTCTCCACCTCAAGTCCTTCCCTGATCTCCCAGCCCTTTGTTCCCTCTATACAATGGGGAACAGGAAGATACTTTCCTTCATTTGTCTCAAGGTAATCATCGTAATGGGTGTCCCTGGTGAATATTATCTCGCCACCGTTCTCACTGTACTCCTTGATCTTCTTCTTAACATTCTCCACAATGGATGCCGCCTCGGAAGTTCCCAGGGCACCATCTATGAAATCATTCTGCATATCCACAACTATCAAAGTTTTTCTCATAATTTTATATAGCCGGATGACTCCACCCGGCCTGCCTTTCCTTTTATTTACTATTCTATTATCACATAAATTCTTTTCCATTATATCATCAAATTGTAAAAAATTCTGCTGATATTTCCTTAAGTTTTCCGTAATTCTCTACAGCTATGATATCCGCGGCTTCCACGGAATTTCTGTCTGCAAGGGATAGATACCACACCGGAAGTATCCCCGCATTCTTCGCTCCAAGAACATCCTTCCTGTAGCTGTCCCCAATATACATGACCTCCTCAGGCGGAAGCCCGAGCTTATTTAATGCCATGTTGAATATCCTTATGTCAGGCTTCTCAACTCCTGCCTCCTCGCTGGTAGTCATATAGTCTATATAACCGCTTATGCCAAGTCGCTCAAGCTTACGAAACTGTATGTGGGCTGTCATGTCTGTACATATCTCTGTCTTTATGCCCAGATCTTTAAGGTGCTTAAGAAAGTCCAAGGCTCCGGGGAACAGTTCTATCCTGTTAAGGAAGTCGTTCCAGAAATAGTTATATATGTCTATGGCATACTTAAATGGGGATACCCCAAGTATCTCGAGCATTTTCTGTATATACAGTACCCTGTTATGCTGGGCAGCCATATCCCAGGATGAAAGCTGCGCCTTTATGGTCTCCCTGCCCTTGTAAAATGCGTCCCTTACCACCTGCCTGTCCATGTGCAGAAGTTCATTTGCCACATACTCCGCCGTAGCATCTATGGACTTATGGTCATTGTGGAGACAATCATACAGTGTATCATCAAGATCAAATATTACTGCTTTTATCATTCCGGTTCTCTGCTCCTTAATCCTCTGTGATCCTATTCTCTGTCATAATCTTGTTCTCAGTCTCAAGCTTCATCCCTGCCCTGAGCTTCTTCAAATAATTCTTTCCGTCGGCAACACCCACGTTGTACAGTGCCTGAAGCTTGGCAGGATCAGTCTCAGTCTTCTTTATCTTAACCTTCCTTGAAGGTCTTAAAACTGTGGCAACTCCTGCCTTCTCAAGCCTGTTAAGCCTATCCATCTCATCGTTATACATTATGTGCCTGTCCGCAACCGCCCGGGCAAATGCAGGGAATCTTCTTCTGTACTTAAGTGCCGCCAGGAGCTTGTTGATAGGCTTCTTCACATAACCCGGATCCTTGGTGAGCACCACAACCAACCTGTCGTATCCCAGCTTTAACATATGCTCATAAGGTATACTGTCTGCTATGGCACCATCAAGGTAAAGATTATCTCCGATCTTCACCGGCAGTGATACAAATGGCATTGAGCCTGAGGCACGAAGCACATCCATCTGCTTAAATACATCCTTTACCCGGATATATTCCGCCCTGCCTGTCTCCACATTGGTAACAACCGCATAAAAAGGCACCTTTGACTTCTTATAGGTTACATTATCAAAGGGATCCAGCTTTCTCGGAACCCGCTCATAGGCATACTTTGTATCTATGATGTTTCCGGTCTTTAACAGCGGAAGAAGGCCCATATAGTTCCTGTCCCTGTTAAATCTTTTGTTGTATCTTATAACCCGTCCCGGCTGCTTTGAAAGGTAATTCACACCAAACAGCGCACCTGCCGAAACGCCTATTATTCCGTCAAACTCCAGTCCTGCCTTTTCAAATACATCAAGGATCCCGGCGGTATACATGCCTCTCATGGCACCGCCCTCAAGAACCAGAGCCGTCTTTAATTTTTCCAAATCAACACCCCTTTTTTTAACATCAACATGCTTTAAATTTCAATTTTTCTCTTATAAAACATAAGAGGAACAGACTGCCTCCTGCTCCTCCCGTGTATGAAATTCCATATTTATTTGTCATAATATGTACCCTGCTCAGGATACACCATATATTCTGCCGTAGTTGTGGTTCCGGCATATATCTCCACCACATTGTTCTCAGGATACACTACTATACTGAAGGTATCACCCTTAAGATCTCCGTAGCTTACACTGTAGTTCTTGTAATCATAATCCTTAAGATTCGCCTTAACTGTACGGGCAAATTCCGTATCAGAGTCAAGTATCTCCTTCCATGTGGTCTCGTACTTGCTCTGTGCACCGGATACCTGCTTGAAGCCGGCATTTCCCGATTCACTCTGGAACACCTTGTAAAGTGCCTGTGCAATGTGGGTTGTGTTATCTATGTCCTCTGTTCTCCTGCCGGCACTTGTACTGCCACCGCCACTGAGCTTAAAAATGACCAATACCACCAACGCAAGAACAACAACAGTAGAGAAAGCCAATATGATACGTTTTCTCCGAATGGCTTTACGTCTTGCAGCAAGTCTTGCCGCCCTGCCACGGGTTGATGTGCTTCTCGCTTTGTTATCCCTGCTCTGCTCATGCATCGGTCTTTTTACATCTTCTCTTCCGGCGCTGTTATCTTTCACAGCGCTTTCTTTTCTCCCCTCTGCCATGACCATTCCTCCTAGCTTCTTCTTCTGCCGTTACCCTGAACGATAAGCACAAGTCTTAAGAGCTGTAAGATCGATGTAAACAGTGCAGCCACATATGTCATTGCTGCCGCTGAGAGAACCTTCTTTGCTCCTGTAAGCTCCTCACCGCCTAATATTCCGTTGCCGTCAAGGATCTTTATGGCTCTCTTCGAAGCATCAAACTCCACAGGGAGCGTGATAAGCTGGAACAAAACAACGCCTATGAACAGGATTATACCTAACTCTGCCAGGGGCATTCTTCCTAATATTATTCCAAGTAATATAAGAGGCCATGAAAGCCATGAACCAAAACGTGCCACAGGAACTGAAATGGACCTTAGGGTAAGCGGGCCGTAATCTACCTGGTGCTGGATGGCGTGTCCGCACTCATGAGCTGCAACTCCAAGAGCCGCAACGGATGTGGCATTATACACGCTGTCAGAGAGTCTAAGTACCTTCTCGTTGGGAGAATAGTGGTCTGTAAGATTACCGCTTATCCTCTCTATGGTCACGTCGTAAATACCTGCACTCTGGAGTATCATCTCTGCCGCCTGTCTACCGGTTATATTTCTGCTGTTCCTTACCTTGCTGTACTTTTTAAATGTACTGTTTACATTCCATGACGCAATAGCACTTATTATTGCACCGATTATAACAAGAATGTATGTGGAATCGTAAAACAAACTATGATAAAACATGTTCATTCCTCCTTTTCTCCGCAAATACCATCTATTGGTTACCGTCTCTCTTCCCTGATCTTTTTATCAAATGTCATTTCATTACAGATATGATCATCACTTCAAAAATCCGTTGATGATCTGCTCTTCAGCCTCAGCTTCTGTAAGTCCCAGGGTCATAAGCTTTGTAAGCTGCTCTCCTGCGATCTTGCCGATGGCTGCCTCATGTATAAGGGCTGCGTCGATATTATTTGCCTGGAGCTGTGGAACAGCCAGTATCTTTGCATTGTCCATAATGATAGCGTCACATTCCGAGTGGCCTGAGCAGGCCGCATTTCCATCTATCTTGGCATCAAACTTCTGATATGAATTATCCCTTGCAACCGAACGTGAAACCACGTCTGCACTGGAGCCCTCGCCATTTAATTGTACCTTGTATATACTGACTGCCGACTGGTCACCGTGAGTCATAAGACGCTCTCTTACCACCAGTGACGCCCCGGCTGCAAGCTCTGCCTTGGTATCCCTTACCGTTGAGTCAACCCCCTTTATCTGAACCATCTCCATCTCCATGGATGATCCCTCTTCCATGTAAACCTCGGTTCCCGGATTAAGTATCCTCTTTCCCGTACCGTCACCCTCGCCGTAATGCTTCTCAACATACTTGACGTGGGCATTCTTTCCTACGTAGAAGCGGTGTACACCATCATGCTGTGAGTCCTGGTTGCCGCAGTTGTGTATGCCACAGCCTGCAACAATGACCACATCTGAATCTTCTCCGATGAAGAAATCATTGTATACCACTTCCTTTATTCCTGTCTTGCTTATAACAACAGGGATATGGACACTTTCATTCTTTGTTCCTGGCTTGATCTTTACATCTATACCTGAACCGTCTTCCTTTGAAACAATGTCAATATTTGCTGTTGTATTTCTTGCTGCCATCTTACTGTTGGCACGGATGTTGTAAGCTCCTATGGGAACCTCATGGAGGTCTGCTACTTCTTCAAGAATTCTCTTCTGAATTTCGTCTATCATTACCGATTACCTCCCTTGTCAAATACTGAGCAGCTGACCGTTGCTGCCGATGTTCCGAGTATCGTCGGAAGTATCTCATCCTTTGTGCCATGCTTCACGATCTTTCCATCTGCCAGGACCACGATCTCATCTGCAATATCAAGAATCCTCTCCTGATGGGAGATTATGATTATAGAGCCATTTATGGTCTCTCTCATATGTTCAAATACACTTATGAGATTTTTGAAGCTCCACAGATCTATTCCTGCCTCCGGCTCATCAAAAAGTGATAACTGTGTACCTCTTGCAAGGACTGTTGCAATCTCTATCCTCTTAAGCTCACCGCCCGAAAGGCTGGCATTGACCTCACGCTCAATATAATCCCTGGCACAAAGTCCCACCTCTGAAAGGTACTTGCAAGCCTCAGCCACCGAAAGTCTGGTCTTGGCTGCAATCCTTAAAAGGTCTATTACTCTTATTCCCTTAAAACGAACAGGCTGCTGGAATGCGTAGCTTATTCCCGCATTTGCTCTGTCAGTGATGGACATATGGGTTATGTCCTTGCCATTAAACAATATCTGTCCCGATGTAGGCGTCTCTATTCCTGCAATGATCTTGGCAAGTGTAGATTTGCCGCCTCCGTTTGGTCCTGTCACCACAACAAACTTACCATCGTCTATCTTAAGACTCAGGTCCCTGATTATCTCCTTCTGTCCCTTATCGTCATCCACATTGAATGACACGTTTCTTAGTTCAAGCATTTAAAAGTCTCTCCCTATCTGTTATTTATCGAATTATCTGACTAGTATATTATACCCAAATATAGCAGATTAACAAGTTTCCTGTATACATTTATATCTAAAATTATTATAAAAAAGAACCAACCTGACAGTTATAGGACAGTCAGTCCACTTTATTCTTAATATAACAACGCAAGAAAACCTGCGGCTGCTCCAAGTCAGCCACAGGGTTTCTTTAATTTCTTTTAATTTAGTTTCTTTTAAAATTCCACCTTCATTGTGGTCCCCACTCCTACTGCACTGTCCAGGGAGATCTGGGCGTCGTGGAGCTCCACAATATGCTTTACAATGGCAAGTCCAAGGCCCGTGCCTCCTGTTGCCTTTGATCTGCTCTTGTCAACTCTGTAAAATCTTTCAAATACTCTGTCCTGCTCGGATACCGGTATTCCTATTCCGTCATCCTTCACAAGCAGAGTAGGACGTTCTCTGTTTAAGACCATTATGGTCACATGACCGCCGGGGTTGTTATATCTGATGGCGTTCTGGGCAAGGTTCTCTATAAGCTCCCTGATCATGTCACTGTTACCGTGGATGTTACAATGCTCACCGGTAAGCTTGATGTTCACCTTTCTCCGCTCTGCACTCACGGACAGGTTGTCCATGCACTCCTCCGCCACATCATAGAGATCTATGCTCTCGTACTTCGGCTGCTTTTCGCTTCTGTCAAGCTCCGACAGCCTTATGATATCGCTTATAAGCGCCAGGAGCCTGTCGGAATTCTTTCTGATCTCCTGATAGAAATGCTTCTCCTGTTCCTTTCCTACCATGCCGTTTTCAAGAAGCTCTGCGTAGCCTGATATGGCAGTAAGGGGCGTTTTTAGCTCATGGGATACATTTGCAGTGAAATCCTGTCTTGCCTTAGCCGCCGACAGGATATCCGCATGCTGCTTCCTTATGGTATCCACAAATGGCTTAAGCTCCTTATATGGCGTGCCTGTGCTTACATCCTCTATATTCTCTGCCATCTTCTCAATAGGACTGATAAGCTGTTTTGTAAGCATATGTGACAGAGCAATACAGATGGCAACTATGACCAGTATGATGATCAATATAAGGGGAACCGTTGTAGTGGACACAGCCCACATGCTCTCAGCGTCGGTTGCCACCCTGAGTACCGTTCCGTTATCAAGAAGCGTAGCATAGTAGAAGGTATTCTTCTTCATGGTATCAGACTGTCTCACAGTCTCACCAACTCCGGTTTCAAAAGCTTCCTTTATCTCCGGTCTGTCAGCGTGATTACCGAGATTCTCCGCTCCTGCGTCATTGTCATACAATACCGTTCCATCTGCCGCCACCCAGGTAACACGGAGTTCATTTATATCTGTTGACAGATCTATATCATCCGTGTCTGTATTTACTGACTCAAAATACTTCGTATCCTTAAGCAGCTTGGCATTGACAGACAGATCATGCCTTATCTGCTTCTTGAACAGACCATAATATACAACTGTAATTCCTATCATGGTGGCAAGTATCGCAAGTATGGCGATGACCACCAGCCTTAGATTTATCTTTTTCTTCATCCTGTCCCTTACCCTGCCTAATCACATACTTAGTTCCATGGTATTCATGGAATAAAATCACCAGGTAACATATCACTCTATAACGTATCCAACATTTCTTATGGTCCTTATCCTGCTGCCGTAATCACCAAGCTTCTGCCTAAGGGTCTTAATATGCATATCCAGAGTTCTTGACTCGCCCTCATATGCCATCCCCCAGATATGATCCATTATGGTATCACGGGCAAGAACGATTCCTTTATTTATAAGAAGATACTGGAGCAGCTCATATTCCTTAAAGGTAAGCTCCACAGTATTATCTGCAATGGTAACCTCGTGCTTATTATTGTTAAGTACCAGTTCATCTAAGGTAAGAACCTTAACCTCCTCCGGCTCGGTTCTTCTAAGCAGTGCCTTAACTCTTGATATAAGCTCCATAACCGAGAACGGCTTCTTGATGTAATCATCCGCTCCATCCTCTATACCCTTTACCAGATCAAGCTCCGTGGTCTTGGCTGTAACCATGATGACCGGTATCCTCTTGGTATCTCCGTTCTTTCTAAGCTTCCTTACTATCTCATTTCCGCTTTCATCAGGAAGCATTATATCTAAAAGGCAGAGATCCGGTACTATATCATCAAGCTTCTTAAAGAAGCTCCTGGCATCAGGGAATCCCAGAACCTTATGTCCTGCATTCTTAAGGGCAAATTCCTCTATTTCCCTGATACTTTCATCATCTTCTACAATATATATAAGTGCCATAGCTTCCTCCTTTTTTAAGTTTCAAATATGGCTTTCATGGCTTGAACCTGCTATGCCATAATATTACCATCATTCTTCTTAAATTGATACTTATTTATAAGTTCCTGATACTCCTCATCAAATGCCTTTCTCTCACTGTCAGAGAAATTCTTAAAATACTCATGGGTATTATAGGCATTATCATATATGGTTATCATCTCAACTGCTATGTTTGAGCAGTGATCCGATACTCTCTCAAGTCCCGTCAGCACATCCTCTAAGACAAAGCCCATCTCAATGGTACATTTGCCCTTCTGGAGACGCTTGATGTGACGTTTCTTAATACGCTTTAACAGGCTGTCGATGGTTTCCTCAAGAGGTTCAACATGGGTTGCCAGCTCCACATCCTCCTTACAGAAGCACTCAGTGGTAAGGGCACATATATCTCTCACAGCCCGGCTCAGTACATCTACCTCGTCCTTGGCATTCTTTGAAAATGACAGTCCCTTGGTATGTATCTCTTCTGCGGATTTCACGATATCCAGTGCATGATCCGATATCCTTTCCAGGTCGCTTATACTATGGAGTATGATGGACAGGCTCTGGCTGTCTCTGGTGGAAATATTCTTGCTGGACAGCTTAACAAGATACGAACCAAGCACGTCCTCGTAGTTGTCTACCAGGCTCTCTATATTAATTACCCGCTTCACCTTTTCCGTATCATATTCATTCAACACTTCAAGGGCAACGGTGATACCTTCCTTTGTAACCTCTGCCATGTCGCGTACCTTCTGTCTGCATAATTCCATTGCAAATGCCGGACGCTCAAGAAATCTTTCATCTATTGTAACTACAGGTATCTCAGTCTCCTTAACCTCATCCCTGTGCTTGCCATCAGGGATCGTAAGCTCTGCAAGTCTTACTAATTTGTCAGCAAAAGGGTAGAATACAATAGTTGCACCTATATTGAACAAACTGTGTATTACTGCGATTCCTGCTGCATTTGCCGCTGCTCCGAGGAAAGCAAAATGTACAAATGCATTAATGCTATAGAACACTGTCATAAATATGATCGTTCCTATAAGGTTGAAATAAAGATGTATCATAGCTGCTCTCTTGGCATTCTTTGTGGCACCTATGGAGGATATTATTGAAGTAACACAGGTTCCTATATTCTGTCCCATAATTATAGGAAGTGCCACCGCATAAGGTACGGTTCCTGTAATACATAACGCCTGAAGTATACCAACCGATGCTGATGAACTCTGTATTATGGCTGTAAGGATGGCACCTGCTGCCATTCCAAGTACAGGATTTGAGAATGCTGTAAGAAAGCTTGTGAAGGCTGCGTTGTCAGACAATCCTGAAACAGAGCCGCTCATCATCTCCATTCCGAACATCAGTACAGCAAATCCGATAAGGATTGTTCCAACATCCTTCTTCCTGGAGCCCTCCTTTGTTACCATGATAAGTATGATGGCTACAATGGCTATAACCGGCGAAAAGGATGAAGGCTTAAGAAGCTTAAGCCATATGGCGTCTCCCTGTATTCCTGTCAGGGAAAGGATCCATGAGGTAATTGTTGTACCAATGTTAGCACCCATGATTATACCTACCGCCTGTCTCAGGTTCATGATACCTGAATTAACAAATCCTACAACCATAACCGTTGTGGCTGACGAGGACTGTATAACACCGGTAACACCTGCACCTAACAGCACCGCTGCCAGTCTCTTTGATGTAAGTCTCTGGAGTATACTCTCCATCTTACCGCCTGCCATCTTGGACAATCCGTCTCCCAGTGTACTCATTCCGTAAAGGAACAGTGCCAGGCCTCCTAATAAATTCAACACACTAAAAATATCCATACCTTTCTTCTCCTATAAAATAGAATTTTCTTTCTCATTTATCATGACCCATGATAATGATGTGAAGTAAAAAGTATGGATGTCTTTGTGTAAAATCTGTGTAAATAATTTTACATTGAATTTATTTATTTTTTAATTTGTGAGAAAAATCTTTAGATCAAATATTTTGTCAATATATATTTTTTACAAAACCTTATTACCATTAACAATCAGCTTGAAGGCAGCTCCAAGTATCTCTGATGCCTTACGGCACATAACCATTCTCCCAAGGAAAATATCAAAGTATTCATACATGCTGCATATCTTCTCATCCACAGTAAGCCGCAGGGATATCTCTCTCTTCTCACTGTTTATCTTTAACTTGGAGTTTGTCACGGCAAAGTTCACTCTGTCGTGCACATCGAAGCTCGCCTTAGGCTTCTCCCTTACACGGTCTCGCCTTACGTCAGTCTTGTCCGCTATTATAAGTGCAGCAGAAATCACATCCGTTGCTCCACCTGTAGATTCGTCGTGATGCCCTATAGCTGATACAATAAGGAGTCTGTCTGTTATAGACATATCTGTTTTCTTCAATATATCATTTGCCAGAATTGCCCCGAGCTCTGCGTGGTGATTACGGTTTATGGCATTTCCTATATCATGCATATATCCGGCGATCCTGACAAGCTCTGTCTGTTTCTTATCATACCCGAATGTCTCCAATATATATGCCGCCCTTTCAGCTACAAGCCCCGCATGGATCTGTGAATGATCTGTATAACCAATTGCTCCAAGGTTGTAATCTGCCCTTATTATAAGCTCGTCTATCTCTTTGTTTCTCTTTATCTCGCTATATTTCAATATCCATCACCTGAAATCCCGTTACTGCTATCACCGGCTGCTTTTGTATGTCTCATCAAAGCTGTTCATCTACTGTCTGCAATGAATATATAACCCACTCAGCTATATTGGTAGCGTGATCTCCAATTCTTTCAAAGTACTTGGCAACCATAAGAAAATCCGCCGCCTCTTCACCTGCATTAGGATTACTGCGAATATGAGCGATAATATCATTCTTTACCTGATTAAATAGCTCATCAACCACATCATCATGCTCAATGACTTTTCTTGCTTTCTCTCTATCTCTTTCAACATAAGCCTCAATGCTGTGGTTAAGCATCATAACTGTTTCAGTTGCCATCTTGCCTATGTGATCGAAGTTTACCTTTATATTGTTCTTGGCAAGAAATACTGTTATCTCTGATATGTCTGCCGCATGGTCTCCAATCCTTTCCATATCGGTAACCATCTTAAGTGCTGCAGTGATCGTCCTTAGATCTTTGGCTACCGGTTGCTGCTCAACTATAAGATTAAAGCATATGTTCTCTATCTTCTTCTGAGCACGGTCAACCTGCTCGTCTCCTTCCATGATCTTCCCGGCAAGTTCTATGTCACCATTATTCAAAGCTTCTACTGTCTTGGAAATAGACTTTTCTATCATTATGCCCATGCTTATCATCTCGTTGTTAAGTTCAACAAGCTGTTCATTAAATTTATTTCGCATGAATTTTCCTCCTCGTACTATTTATATATACCCCATCAAATTCATATTCACTTTAACCGAATCTACCGGTGATATAATCTTCTGTTCTCTTGTCATGTGGGAACTTGAATATGGCATTTGTCTCGCCATACTCGACCATCTCACCGACAAGGAAAAATGCAGTGTAATCTGACACTCTTGCAGCCTGCTGCATGTTATGGGTAACCACCACAACAGTATATTTCTTCTTAAGCTCTTCCATAAGATCCTCAATCTTTGTGGTAGAAATAGGGTCAAGGGCAGATGTAGGCTCATCCATCAATAACACCTCCGGCTCTACTGCAAGCGCTCTTGCAATGCAAATCCTCTGTTGCTGGCCTCCTGACAAGCCCAACGCTGATTTCTTCAGTCTGTCCTTAACTTCATCCCAGATAGCAGCACCTCGTAAGCTATCCTCCACAATCCTATCAAGGCTCTTCTTATCCTTAATTCCGTGAACACGGGGACCATAAGCTATATTGTCATATATACTCATTGGGAATGGGTTCGGCTGCTGGAATACCATGCCTACCTTCTTCCTTAAAATAGTGGTATCAATATTTTTTCCATATATATCTTCGCCATCAAGCTTTACAGTTCCTGTGATTCTTACATTATCCACAAGATCGTTCATTCTGTTTAAGGTCTTTAAGAAGGTGGATTTACCACATCCTGAAGGTCCGATAAACGCTGTGATGGCATTTTCCTTTATATCCATATTTACGCCCTTTAACGCATGGTTTTCGCCGTAATACAGATGAAGATCCTCCACAAGTATCTTTGTCTTATTCATAAAATTAATCCTTTCTGCTGACATCAAAATGTCTTGTAAGTGCCTTAGTACCTATATTTATAAGTAATACTATCACCAGAAGCACCACAGCAATTCCGAATGCTGTATCAAAGTCTCCCTCACTGGTAGCCGAGAGATACATCTGTATTGTAAGTGTACCACCTGACTGTGTAGGTTTTTTTAAAAGCTGTTCAAAAGTCTGCGGAAGAAGCTTGGCACTTCCTGCTGTAAGCAGCAACGCTGCGGACTCTCCGACGATCCTTCCTATGGCAAGGATCACACCGGTAATAATGCCGGGTATCGCACTAGGTATCAGTATGGTACGGATCATGTGCCATTTGCCAGATCCAAGTCCTATGGCTCCGCTTCTGTAGCTTGCAGGCACAGTCTTTAATGCCTCCTGGGTATTTCTTGTAATAAGCGGCAGTATCATAAGTATAAGAGTAAATGAGCCTGCTAAAAGAGAATATCCGAGCTTTAACTTCTCTACAAAAAACATCATGCCAAAGAGACCGAATATGATTGATGGTATACCTGCCAGGGTCTCTGTAGCATACTCGATTATGCTTACTAACTTTCCTGGCTTTGCATACTCGTTAAGATATATGGCGGAACCGATTCCTATAGGGGTAGCTATCACCATGGTTATCAATATTATGATAAGGGTATTTACTATATTTCCCGCTATTCCCTTTGTTCCCTTAAGAACGCTGGTTACTGATGTAAGGAAGGACCAGTCAACGGTCTTTATTCCCTTGGCAAATACATACAATATGATACCCACCAGCAGGATAACCGAAAATCCCGCACAAATGTATATCAGGGCATACATGAGATAATCCTTTATCTTTCTGGATCTGTTATTGTTATTCATCCATGCACCCCTTTCTTCTGGCTTTAAGCAACAGATAATTTACTATCATTATAAATATGTAAAGTACAAGTCCTACTGTGAACAATACCTGTCTGTGAAGACCTGATGAATATCCCATCTCACTTACGATCTGAGTTGTAAGGGTTCTTACCGAGTTGAATGGCAACGGAAGATTTACTGCTCCACCGGCAACCATATTTATTGCCATTGCCTCACCAAGTGCTCTTCCTATTCCGAGAACCACACCAGTAAGTATTCCCGACTTGGCTGATGGGATGACTACCTTGAATATTGTCTGTATCTTAGTTGCTCCCAGAGCAAGAGACGCAGATCTTAAACTGCCATTTACCGCCTTAAGTGATGAAGTACTGATACTTATTACTGTAGGAAGTATCATTATGGCAAGTACTATTATCGCCGACATAAGATTGGAGCCACCGGTGAACTGATGGCTGCTGTCACCGGCAAATATGCTTTTCTCCAGCTTATACATGAATGGATTAAGCACCATCATACCGATGAGACCATATATAACTGATGGTATAGCTGCAAGAAGTTCAACTGTGCTTCCGACTATATTTCCCACCTTCTTACCTGCCATCTCAGATAAGAACACTGCTGTCAGTAGTCCTATAGGAACTCCGATCAGTACTGATACAGCAGTTGCCACTATAGATGATAAGATTATGTATAATATTCCATAGGATGGATCCTTTGCCGTAGGCTGCCATTTATTACTGAATAATAAATCAGAAACCCCAACCTTTTTCAGTGCTGGGGCTCCCTTTATAAACATGTATACTGTAATGGAGCACACTGCAAATATAGCTATTACCGCACATACCAGGAATATTATTCTGGCTGTTTTCTCTATAATTGCTTTCTTCTTCATAAGTTGCTCCTATTCCGAAATGATAAGTCCTACCGCCTTTATAACTTCCTTACCTTCATCTGACTTGATATAATCAAACCATGCCTTAACAAGGTCGTTCTGTTCACTGATCTCACCCTTTGTAGCCATTACAAATGGTCTTGATAACTTGTATTTTCCTGCAAGAATCTGCTCTTCTGTTGGCTCTACACCGTCAACCGATACTGCATTTACTGTGTCATCAACAACATCCAGTGAAACATAACCAATAGCACCTGTTGTTGAACCAACCTTGGCAAGTACTGCGCCTGTTGAATCAAGCTCCTGGGCATATGCACAGCTATCCTTTACATCAAGAAGCTCTTCGAATGCATCTCTGGTACCTGAGCCTGCTTCTCTTCCAAGTACAACGATCGCTTCGTCATTTCCGCCTAAATCCTTCCAGTTTGTTATCTCACCTGTATAGATCTTAGCAAGATCCTCTGATGAAAGATCAGCAACTGTGTTGCTCTTATCTGTGATAACCGCAATACCATCAAGTGCTACAACATTCTCTACTGAACCTGATGCTGTCTCATCATCTTTAAGATGACGTGAAGCATCTCCTATGTCAACGCTGCCTGCTGCCAGTGATTCAAGGCCGGCACCTGAACCTGTATATTCTACTGTAACTGTAACTCCGGGATACTTAGCCATGAAGCTCTCTGACATTGCCTCACAAAGCTTTTCCATTGATGTTGATCCTGCAAGGCTGATGGTTCCGCTTAAATCCGCTGACGCCTGGCTGCTTGCTGTTGTTCCTTTAGCAGCTGAATCTCCTGTAGTTCCATTGTCATTATTTGTTGTTTTCTTTGAGCCGCAGCCTGTAAGTGCCACTGCCATCATTCCTGCTGCAATAACTGCTGTTAAAAAACCTTTTTTCATTTTTGTTTTCCTCGATTCTTCTTTTCTTTTTCTTTTTTTATCACTAAGCGCTTTCGTTTACAAAACACATCTTATTGACCTCATGTAAAAACAACAATCAACCGAATGTAAATTAAGCGTAAAGCTTATGAAAACTTATTTTTGATAAATGTACAGTATACCGCCGAAAAAGCCTATGAATATGCACGGATATCCTATGAAGCATATAAGCCATGGAAGCCCGGAAAAAATAAACCTGCCTACAGCAAGCCAGGTCAACGCTCCCACAACCGCGCAAAAAAGCATGTAGCAGACCAGAAAGATTTTTTCCCTGCGTGGCTTGTCACATGCATTTTTATCAAGTAAATTCCATATTTTATTTTTCATAGCACACACCTACCTTTGCCCCACTGCCAATATAATATATCGGCTATCTTTTCTATATATGATAAAGATAGGCGTCCAATGTAAAATACATTACCAGAGCCAGGTAAATTACATGTAAAAAAATCCCGGAGGCTTATCCCCCGGGATTTTTTGTCCGTTCATGTCCTTAGCTATAGTATCCTTGCGCTCCACAGTACCGATTATACCCGTGATCTTATGATGGCAACCACTGCCAGCACTGCATTGATGATACACCATACCGACCAGATCACCAGATCTGAATAACTGCCGTAGTTCATAAGTCCCACAACTGCAGCCAGTCCAAATAAAACTATAAGGGCAACATTGCCACCCTTCTTCTCTGACTTTCTTGTGGCTATGGATACTATTCCACCTGCCAGCATAAGTATTGCCACCATAACTCCTGCGGTGCCTGACACCTCACCATTTTCAGAAAGGGTATTGGCAACTCCTGCCGCACATGACTGGAAGGTTACAAATACAAACAGAACAATAGATAAAATTCCTGATACCAGCTTCCATACCTTCATAAACTTAATTCCTCCTACCTTATGTTTATTAATGAAACCAGTAAGATTCTAGCATAATTCGAAGGTAATGTTTCTCCCCGCCACAGGGGGAATTTATCATTCTTATATTGTTTTTTATTGTATCTATCCTCAGTACAGTTATTCTTATCTTTTATAGCGCTTATTCCTGGTGACCACTGGCTCTCAAAGGCTCCATATTGTTTTTTATCAAGACTTCATTTACCGTTTCTATATCTCCGGGTCTCTCATTAAACGCGATCATAATCAGAGCATCTCTGGGTATCTTGGCATATAGCTCTGACATTCCATACTTCTTAAGTGCCCTCTGGGTCTCAGGGAGAGTAAATTCCGCACTGTAGCATATCCTTAATATTACATCCCTCTGCTTTGTCCGCCGCTCCCCGGACAGTAATTTGTACCCATACCGCTCCGGGATATCCGCCCGCATAAATACAAGGTGCTGGGTAATTTCTTTCTCTGCCATCAGCTCCCTTATGTATGTATAAAATGCCCTTGAATCTGTATCAAGGCTGTCCATATTATCCCTGCAATATTTATTAAATCCTGACAAATGTGTGTTTTTCAGAACATTTGACAGTTCCTTTGTACTTTTTTCTTCCATTTATGTCAATTCTCTCCTATAATGTAACATATATATGTTATTTTTTATCGGTCAGATTACAGTCTGCCGTTTAATCCATGCAGTATATTACAATTGAATTTTTATACCTGCCTTGAAAGGAGGCACCCTTGTGGATATAGAAAAAAGACTCTCCATATCTTATTACCAAAACCTTGCCGGCATCGGTGATTCTGATCATGTATATCTGGTCAGGCACCGGGAAACCGGCAAAATATATGTCAAGAAGATATTATCAATTTATAACAGTGATGTCTACAAACAACTCAAAAATAATCCCATAAATGGCGTACCAAATGTCATAGATTATTATGAGGAAGATAACAAACTTACCCTGATAGAGGAATATATATCCGGCGTCAGTCTTTGGGAGCTTATTGCAGAAAAGAAGCTTCTCATGGATGATGTTATACGGTATATTCTGGAATTGTGTGACATTGTGGGCAGACTTCACGATCTTACTCCCCCACTCATCCACAGGGATATCAAGCCACAAAATATCATCATTTCTTCTTCTGACAGCGTGTTTCTTATTGACTTCAATGCTTCAAAGCAGTATTCACCTGATGAGACCTGTGACACCATCCTTATGGGTACAGAGGGCTACGCAGCTCCTGAGCAGTATGGTTTTGGTGCCTCATCCACAAGGACAGATATATACGGCATTGGCAAGCTTATGAAGATATCCTTTGAAGAACTGGGCATAGTCCCTGACACCACCGTATATGCGCCGGTAATAGCCCAGTGCACTTACCTCATATCCCAGTTCAGATATAACAGTACCTACGAATTAAAGTCGGCTATCATTGAGTGTCGTGACGGAAAGCATCTGTCCCGGCATATTCCTCCGGATAAAGCCAGACTTCTCCCACCGGGCTTTAGGACATTGATTCCCTGGAAAATGCTTCTTGCCACCACCGGCTACATACTCGCATTTTCCCTGTGCACCCAGATGACAGTTAAAAATGTTTCTCCGGCAGAGCTGGTATTTGACAGGATACTGTGTTTTGCCATGCTTATCGGCATAACACTCATAAGCTCAAACTATCTGAACGTGCAGCAGAGGTTTCCCCTGTGTAAAAGCCGGAACAAGGGAATAAAAATTCTCGGCATAGTATTATTTAATCTTACATATATACTGTTTCTTCTGGCAATCATGGTGGCTGTATCACCATTGTTGAAATGAAGTTACACGATATGTTAGAATCTACATCATGATGTGTTACTCATATTGTGATGTGCGATACCTGACAGACAAAATTTAATGGTCTGGTATAAAAAAAGAAGGGGAATGTGTTATGGGGATTTTTTCGGATATGGAGACTAAAAAAAGGAATTTTGACATTAAAGAGCCGGCCACCAAGACACTGGCATGGGGGCTGGTGCTTGCAGCAGCGGGAACTGTCTGTATAGCCTATTTATTTGAGAAGACAGGCGAGGACAATAACTTAAAGCTTGTGCTTCCGGTCATAGGAGTGATACTCTGCATCATCGGAATAGTGCTTTTTATAAAATACAGCAGGGACTGTAAGAAATTCAGAGATTTTGTTCCCTACTGGGACAAATCAAGGGGCATGTATGATGTATATGCCAAAGAATTAAATGAATGGAACACAACGGGAAAATATCCTTCCTGCTGCGATGGTGACACTGCATACTTTTTTAAGCTTCAGGGAAACCGACTTAAAAATAAAGGTCTTACCATGAAGTCTACGGTTCTGCCTTTAAAGAGCGGAAGCTTCGACGCAGTAAGACAGAATGTATGTCCATACTGTGGCACAAAATATCACATGGAATATTTTGACTGGGTTATTGAAGAAATGACCCTCTTGCGTTAAAATCTACAGGTCAGATATTCAAATAACAAAGGAACCTGATCTGACAGGATATACAGATATTGATTTTTACATGACCGGATATAGAGGCAGAAAATGGATTCAACAGAACTTTTTAAGAGTGAGAAAATAAGTAAGATACTTTTTAAGCTGGCGCCACCTGTAATGTTGGCCCAGCTTATTCAGGCTTTATACAATATTGTGGACAGTCTTTTTGTAGGAAGATTTTCAGATTCGGGACTTACCGCCCTGTCCATCGTGTACCCGCTGCAGTTGCTTATGATCGCCATGGCGGTGGGAACCGGTGTTGGCATAAACACTGTAATGGCTGCAAGGCTTGGTGTTGGCGAAAAGAAAACTGCAGATGAATATGCCGGTGTAGGGACACCCCTGGCATTTGCCCTGTGGGTGATATTCGCAGTGGTATGCTGGTTCATAATGCCTGCCTATGCGAGAATGTCCACTGATTCTCCGGAAGTCATAAAGGATGTCATAACTTACGGACGTATTGTGTGCGTATTCAGCTTCGGTCTGTTCTTTGAGAGCATATGGACCAAGGTCCTGCAGGCAAAGGGCAACATGAACATACCTATGTATGCACAGATAGCGGGTGCAGTAACCAATATAATTCTTGACCCATTACTGATATTTGGCGTAGGTTTATTTCCACGACTTGGAATTGCCGGCGCCGCAATATCAACTGTCGCCGGTCAGATCGTGGCTGCTGTCATTGTATTTAAGAGGGGCTTCTACAGATCTCCTGCCATTCATGTGTATCCAAGGTATATTAAAAATATCTTCCATCTGGGGATACCAAATATTCTTATGCAGTCAGCGTACACCTTCTACATACTTGGACTTAACCTGATACTTGCCACATTCTCTGATGATGCGGTTACAGCCCTAGGACTTTACTATAAATGGCAGACCTTTTTCTTTATTCCCCTTGGTGCCATGCAGACCTGCATAGTTCCTGTCATAAGCTTTAATTATGCAGCAGGTAATATACATCGCTGCAGAAAGACCCTGTCAACCTCTGTGCTCTTCGGCATGGCGCTGATGTTTCTCGGAACACTGTGCTTCGTTATAATTCCGGGACCTATGCTGTCAGTATTCACCTCGAACAGGGCTGTTATAGATATCGGCACAGTGGGCTTCCGCTTCGTAGGAATAAGCTTCATTCCTATGGTAACCTCACTTATATTCCCGGTATTCTTCCAGGCAGTGGGACAAAGCTTTAAAAGCTCAATGCTTACTGTTGTAAGAACGGTATTTCTCTTCGTGCCACTTGGCTGGATGTTCTCAAGACTGGGTCTAAGCTGGTTCTGGATGACATACCCTGTAACAGAGATCATAACTACAACTGTTGGATTTCTGTTCTACAGACATTTCTTGAGGAATAATTGCTTTAGTAAGCTGCAGGCTATAGAAACGGGGAAGTAAGAAAAATGCCCACTACGGTATAAACATACTGTGGTGGGCATTCGACGTTCTAATACTCATCTAAGAAATTATGTGTATTTCCCTGCTTGTCTTTATACTGGATTATAGTGCTTAAGTTTACATTGGTGACGCTCTTAAATATATTGCTCTCAACAAACGGATTAAACTCCTTCATCCTGGCGATGATCTGCTTGGTCTCCATTCGTTTGGAAGCTGACGTGCCATCGTCACGGCATGAGGAACAGGTATCTGTGAAATGGCATGCACACTGGATAAAGTGCAGATTATTATAATCTCTCCACTTTATTATGTCGTCCTCTCTGATCAGATACATAGGTCTGATGAGCTCCATCCCTTCAAAGTTTGTACTATGAAGCTTCGGCATCATGGTCTGAACCTGTGCTCCATACAGCATACCCATGAGAATAGTTTCAATAACATCATCGTAATGATGTCCTAAGGCTATCTTATTACAGCCCAGCTCCTTGGCCTTGCTGTAGAGATATCCTCGTCTCATTCTGGCACACAGATAACATGGTGACTTCTCAACTTCATATACTGCATCAAATATCTCTGTTTCAAATACTGTAATTGGCACGCCCAACATTCTTGCATTCTTCTCAATTACCTTACGGTTCACCTCGCTGTATCCCGGATCCATAACCAGAAATACCAGCTCAAACGGGAATTTATTGTGCCTCTTCAACTCCTGGAAGAGCTTCGCCATAAGCATGGAGTCCTTACCTCCGGATATACATACGGCGATCTTATCCCCTTCCTGGATCATATCGTACTCATTTATCCCCTTGGCAAATCTGGTAAAGAGCTGCTTGTGGAATTTCTTCCTTATGCTCTTCTCTACTTCCTTCTGCTTCTCATCGTTATCACTGTCATATGATGACATAAGCCATTCACTGTATCCGTCCTTCAGGCTCACTGCATCATATCCCAGACGTCTTAAAGCATAGGCAATACCAAGACTATCTATGCCCTTCATGCAATACAGCACATAGCTTGTGCTCTTGTCCAGCTCTCCATCCTCTGCCATCTGAAGAATATTCTCCATACAGACAGCCCCCGGAATCGAACCATATCTGAACGAAACTTCATCCCTCACATCACAAAGTCTGTACAGTGAGGGATGAATGTCTGCCAGCTCTTCTATTGTTATCTCAGGCACCAAGTTATCTTCAAACATTTTCTGTTGCTCCTGTCTCTGCTATTTCTTACATTTTATATCATAAACATGATACTATACCCTGTCAACTCAATGTCCGACATAATGTTCTTCCCGATGCCCCTCGCCATCTGTACCTTAGATGTTCTTATCTGCACATCTCAAATATCTTAACTACATCCTCCACATCCAGCGGATAGTAAGCTCTTGTCTTTATGCCACTGGTTCTGACGGCTTCCTCTGCCATCTCTTTGAACTTCTCCTCTGTGATACCAACTTCACTTAACTTCTCAGGAAGTCCCAGGGATACGAAGAAATCCTTTGTCTTTTCTATGGCTTTATCTGCCGCTTCATATCTGTCGTCACAATCTATGTTCCACACATTCTTACCGTACATGGCAAATCTGTCCACGGTTTCATCACACAGTACGTATTTCATCCACGCCGGGGTGAGGATGGCAAGCCCCACACCATGGGTAATATCATAAAAGGCACTGAGCTCATGCTCTATAGGATGCACTGACCAGGCACCACCCTTGCCTAGTGTTATGAGATGGTTAAGTGCCAGGGTACTGGTCCACATAAGATTTGATCTCGCCTCATAATTACACGGATCCTTCATGGCAACAGGACCGTATTTGAAACAGGTCTTAAGAAGTGCCTCTGAAATTCTGTCTGTGACAAAGGCTTCGTCATTCTTCTGAAAATACTGTTCAAATATATGGGAGATTATATCTGCCGTACCTGCCGCAGTCTGGCTATCGGGAAGAGTGTAAAGGTATGTTGGGTCACATATGGAAAGTCTCGGATAAAGCAAAGGAGTATTTATCTCCAGCTTCTCACAGGTTTTCTCGTTGCTTATTACCGCACCGGAGTTCATCTCCGAGCCGGTGGCACATATGGTAAGCACCACTGCTATAGGCAGGGCCTTCTTCACCTTGCTTCTGTCAAGGACAAGATCCCATGGTTCTCCCTCATAGCAGGCTGAACAGGCAATATGCTTTGAGGCGTCAATAACACTGCCGCCGCCCACGGCAAGTATAACCTCAATGCCCTCTTTCTTACATATCTCAGCACCTTTTTCAACTGATGTAAGCTTAGGATTCGGCTCTATACCGCTAAGCTCGAACACCTGAAAATCTTTTAAAAGCTCGTATACTTTATCATAAATTCCGTTCCGTTTGATACTGCCGCCTCCATATACCAGAAGAACCTTCCTTCCGTATTTTGCAAGTTCCTCCGGAAGACACTGTATCTGATTTCTTCCAAATCTTATATCTGTGGGAATATTAAATGTAAAATTGTTCACGGATATCTCCTCCTATCTCAAGCTCGTCTTACATATAAGCAAATATATTACACCAGATCATATATCCATCTATGACCTGACATCAGCCATTAGATATTTGCCTATTTTATGTTGCCCCTTATATTCACTCAAGTGCATTTCTTAGAATATCAGATCTTTGCCTTGTATCTGTCATATCTGAGTTCATCAAGTGATATGTCTGTAGTTCCGGTTATCATGAGCTTTGCAAGCTGCTCACCGGCAGCAGGAGCAATACCGAAGCCATGTCCGTTAAAGGCACATGCCACATAAAGTCCCGGCACCTCATCTACCTTACCAAGTGACGGAACACCATCTGATGAAGCGTCCATCCAGCCTGCCCAGGTTCTTACGATCTTAGCCTTTGCAAGGTCAGGGAAATATTTCATGATACCACGGCATATACAAGGAGCAGTCTTGCTGTTTGTAACAGGAGTTCCATTGTCCTTGTTATACCTTTCAAGGCCCGAAGAACCACCGAACACAAATGATCCATGCTTAGTCTGATGTCCGTAGAAGTCTGCCTCCGCAGTACCGAGCATCTGGTCAAACATATGGGGTTCAGCCTCGGTGACAAGAGCTTCAAGAAGAGAATTTGTCATTGGGATATCAATGCCCACACTGGTAAGTATCGGTCTGCTGTCAAGACCTGCTGCCACCAGAACCTTCTCACCCTCATATGTATTATTTGGGGTTACAACCTTTCTGATCTTGCCCCTCACCATTCCAAGAGATACTACCGGCTCACCGGTGATAAATCTCACTCCAAGCTGCCTTGCCATCTTGTAAAAGCCAAGGGTTGTGGTCAGAGGATTTGCATGTCCGTCTGTAGGACACCAGCTGGCACATGTAACCTCGTGGGAGAGATATGGATTTATCTGTCTTACCTCATCACCGTCTATCATTCTTACATCAAGGCCTACACCTCTGGCATTGTCAGCAAGCTTCGTAAGAGTTGCCTTGTGGGCTTCTGTCTTGCCAAGACGAAGGTTGCCGTCCTGATGATATTCGCAGTCAACCTCCAGCTCCTCCGAAAGATGAGGCCAGAGATTTTTAATTCCGTACATTACAAGTGGCAGCTCTCTTACATCTCTTCCGGACTGTCTTACACCACCACCGTTTCTTGATGAGCCTCCGTTACCCATAAAGTCAGATTCCTCAAGAACTATTACATCCTTAACACCATTTTTTGCAAGATAGTAGGCTGTTGCACAACCTATAATGCCTCCACCGATTATGATAATTTCCGCATTATTACTCATGGACATCCGCCTCCTTTGCCTCATTTGCAAATATATACATCTCTATAGGTCTCATTGGAACTCTTGATGTGGCAGGCTCAAGCTCTGCCGGAGATACGCCAAGCTCCCTTGCTACTATTCCCTTGACCAGCTTGCCACAGGTCTGTCCCTGGCAGAGTCCCATTCCTGTTCTTAAGTACCTTCTGATCTCTGTCATGGTCCACATGCCGTCGTGGACTGCCTTTCTTATCTCACCCTTAGTGATCTCCTCACATCTGCATATAAGCATATCGTCATCCGGTCCCGGTACAAATGGTCCTATATCTCTTGATCTGTCATTTACCTTATTCATTAAATGCATCTCCCTTCCTGTAAAACGTCAGCCATTAAAAATCTATCTGCTCGGTATGGCCGACATTGTATGCTGCCTATGATCAACTCTTACCGGTTTATTCTGCCTTAAAAAATCTTGCCTTCATGGCGTATTCCTTAGGAACTCTCATGGTAAGTAGATTTGTCTTGTCAAATGCCTTAAGGCTCTTCACCGACACAACCTCAGCCTGGCATACGGGCTGTCCGCTCCTGCCAAGGCCTACACCCTTTGTTCCCGGCTCCGGAAGCGGAAGAAACTCATATGGCAATGTGACTGTTGCAGTACCGTCTCCACAATCCTCATCCACCAGGAATATCGCCTGTCCTGAACAGGAGGCAACGCACATTCCGCAATTTATACAATCCTCTGCGTGAGGCACTGTAGGAAGTGAGGTTATATTTTCACCAATGCTTATACACTTCTTAGGGCACGCGTCCTGACATGGGTTACATGGGATATTCTGCGTACATTCAATAACAGGATGGATACCCTTGGCATGTGTAACACCCGGAAATCTTTCGATCTCATCATCAGCCACATAGCCCTTTGTGAGAAGATTCTCAGAAACCGGTATTCCTTCCTCTGTCTCTGTGATCTTCTTTCCTCTGTTCTTTGGTGCGAACATGCCCTGTCTCAAGCCGTTTAAGGCATGATCAAGCTCTTCCATTCCCTTGTCTAATTCTTCCTTGTCCATGTATCCAAGATATTCGGCAGCAGTTATACCTGCCATCCTTCCTTCTATCATGGCACTTGACGCCTCTTCGATTCCTGACACATCACCTGCTACAAATATACCCGGTATTGAGGTTCTTCCATTTTCATCACAGATAGGAACCTGTCCGCCACGCTTTGGATTGTCCTCCATCTCGCAGCCTGCCATCTTAAGAAGCTGTGACATAGGTGAAAGTCCCACAGCCAGGCAAATGGTATCCACGTCAAAGTGCTTCTCCGTTCCCGGGATAAATTTAAAGCTGCTGTCCACCTCTGCAATGGTAACGCCTGTAACCTTATCCTCCCCCTCTGCCTTGACAATAGTATGGGACAGATAAAAAGGAACTCCGGTTCTTGCAACCTTGGCTGCGTGTACACCGTATCCACCGACCCTTGGTGCAGCATCCACAAGAGCAACCACATCACAGCCGCACTGGAGAAGCTGGAAAGAAACAACCAGACCTACATTTCCGGAGCCCAGCATAAGGATCTTCTGTCCGGGCTTCACACCATGAAGGTTCATCATTGTCTGGGCGGCTCCGGCTCCGATAACTCCCGGAAGAGTCCAGCCCGGGAAAGTAACCATGTTCTCGGCGGCTCCTGTAGCGATTATTATGGCGTCTCCCTTATAGTGGCAGATTTCTTCACCAATCTTTACCACCACCTCTTTATCCTGATAAAGTCCTATAACTGTGGCATTAAGCTTAACCTCAACACCTGCCTCGTCGGCCTCCTTTAAGAGCTGCTCGCCGATCACGAAGCCTCGTATCTTAGCCTTATGCTCCTTTGATCCGAAGAATTTATGTATCTGTTTAAAGAGCTGTCCTCCGGGCTTCTCATTTTCATCAAATATTATTGTCTTCATTCCCCTCTTGGCTGCCTCTATTGCAGCAGACAGGCCTGAAGGTCCGGCACCAACTATTATCAAATCATATCGCTTCATATAACACACGCTCCTTTTTGATGGTTTTGATTACTGCTTGTCAAATGGTTCTGCTGAGACACCATACTGGGTTCTTACATCCATTCCTTCTTTTAACGGGGTGATACAGGTTCTTACATTTGGCACACCGTCTACCACCATAACGCAGTCAGTACATCTTCCTATGGCACAGAAGATACCTCTTGGCTTGTGCTCCTTCTTGGTGTATCTGTGTATCATAACCCCTGCCGCCTTAAGGGCTGCAGCTATTGGTTCTCCTTCGTATCCGGTCATTTCTTTTCCGTCAAAGGTAAAGCTTATCTCTCTTCCCTTTGTTGTCTCTCCAAGTATTGGATGAACTGCAATTCTTGTATCCATAATGCTTCCTCCTTTTTGTCATGCCATATCCGGCTTATCCCACAATCTGAGGCTGGTTCCAAGCCCCAGTTCCTTAGCTTTGTTGTAGCAGATACTGCCCCAGGCAACATCCTCCACCGGCATGCCGCCTACGGAGAATATAAATATCTGATCATCTGAAACTCTTCCCGGTCTCTTGCCATATATGATATCCCCAAGATCGTATATCTGATCTCTGTTTATCACTCCGTCATGTACCATATCCGTGAACTTTGAGCCGATAATGTTATTTGCCCCAAAGGACGGATAAGGAAATTCCTCAGCCCACGCATCGTAGAGCTGCATGTTGTCAACCACCAGTGTTGCCGTTTCCGCCATATCACGGCTATCCATGTCGAAGCAGCTTAAGGCAGCTATCACAGCTCCGGGCTTTATCCATTCTCCCTTGACAAATGGATATGTGGAAGGGTCTGTTCCTCCGGTATTTGCAAATGAGATAACATCTGAACCTCTCACCAGCTCCTCTACTGTATCCACAGCATATATTTTCTTCACATCAGGATATTTTGCTTTTGCATACTCTACAAATGCACTTAAAGATCTTTCACTACGTCCCTTAACCTTGATCTCCTCAATATCCGGACAGATAGTTAAGATGGCCTCAAGTGATGTCTTGCCCATAACACCGGGGCCGCACACTCCGCACACCTTAGCGTCCTTCTTCACCAGATATTTTATTCCCACACCCGGGATTGCTCCGGTTCTCATGGCACTTAATATATTCGCGCTCATGAGACAAAGGGGAGCACCTGTGGTCTTGTCATTTAACATTACTGTAAGGATGGATCTCGGAAGTCCTTTTTCTTTATTTGTCATGTTGGAGCCGTACCACTTCATTCCCATGAGATCAAAGGGCCCGCCGATATATGCCGGCATTGCCATAAATCTTCTGTCATCACCTTCATCTAAAGGCATATTGGGAAATGGTGATGTCTTGGGAAATGAAACCTGACTTCCGTGGGAATTATGATTTTCGCCGCCCATAACATAGTCACCGGAGTTTAAGCACTTAACCACCTCTTCCATGGCTTCTATGCACTCAGGCATGTTCTTCACACCTGCTTTTATCATGTCTTCTTCACTTAAAAACAAAAAATCTATTGTCGGATACGCCATATTCATTCCTCCTTATCAATAACGATAAATTGAGCAACAGCATTTTTAGTTGCCTTCGGCAAGACTGTTGCAGTGTAACGATGTCTTTGACATCCTTACATTAATTGAGCAACAGCATTTTTAGTTGCCTTCGGCAAGGCTGTTGCGGTGTAACGATGTCTTTGACATCCTTACATTAAACAAAAGGCAACGAAACTTTTATTAAGCTCCGTTGCCTTTTATCTGTGATTTATTTAATTTATGGATATATGATAAATCTTATCAGATACTTATTCAATTACATTTACTCACCATTATTGTACTTATTTTTTGCCACTTATACTTATATATAAGTATAAAATTGCAACCCTAGTACATATACGGCTCATTCCAGAGGTTAAGCTTCGTACCTATTCCAAGCTCCATGGCTTTCTGGTAGCAGTCATAGCCCCAGGACAGATCCTCAAGCGGCATACCGCCTATGCTGCACATAACGATCTCATCATCACTTGTACGTCCCTTTGATATGCCATTTACAATGTCACTGATATTTATTACATCCTCCCGCTTCGCCTTGCCGGTCTGTACCAGATGTACGAAATGGATACCCATTATGACCCACTCACGCTTATTTCCAAATGCATCCACAGGTCCTCTGGCGATGAAGTTATTCATGTACTTCTCGTACATTCCATAGTTGTCAACCACCATCTTTGTACCAAGGAAATCATCAAACTGACGATACAGGAATGATCCCATGGAGAATACAGTTGCCCCCTTCTTGAACCACTCAAGATGAAATTCTTCCATATTCTCCTTGGTTACAGACATTGCCTCACTTACCACATCTGCGTCCTCGCAGGCTTCTCTTAATGTACTACATATCTCTATCTCCTTAACCTGTGGATACTTCTCTTCTATAAATTCCTTCATGGCAAGAGCTGTTCTTGAATTAACAGAGCTGCCACGAAGCTTTATCTTCTCAATGTGCGGAAGTACCTCCATATAACACATAAGGGCACATTTGTTTATAACTCCGGGGCCGATAAGGGACAATACCCTTGAATCCTTTCTGGCAAGATACTTTGCAGACATGGCAGGCATTGCACCGGTTCTCATGGCACTCAAAAGATTAGCTGACATGATCGCCTTAGGTGCTCCCGTATCCACATCGGAAAGTGTGACCATAAGAATAGATCTCGGCAGCTTAAGGGCTGAATTATGGCTGTTGGAGCCATAAAACTTCTGCCCTGCAATATGAAATCTTCCACCCAGATAAGCCGGCATTGCCATAAAACGTCTGTCGGGGCCATCGTCTAACGGAAAATCCTCTATGTCAGACTTCTGAGGAAAGTTCATCTGGAGCCCGTGCTCATCCCCCTTTGGTCCACCAAGAAGGAAATCCTTCTTGCCAAACAGTGACATGGTATCCTCCATTGTCTTTATACAACCGGCAGGATCCATAACTCCCGCCTTTATCATATCCTCTTCATTCAAATATAAGAAATCTATCTTCATTATAGTAACCTCCTCACTATTAACCTTCATCCAATAAAAAATTTGACTTCCAAAAAAGGATTACATTGCATGCCAAATTTTCATACAAAACCTTACATGACAATCGAACACCCTTCATATTAATTCAGCCGCCTTAAATATCCGATGATTTAAGACGGCTGAATTTTGCTGCTTAATTTATATGGTTACTTCTTAAGCTTTGTCCACATATCGTTGTATATTGCAAGTGTATCGTTGTCCAGATTCTTTACACTTTCACCGGCTGCAATAACATCCTCCGGTGGGTTCTTTGCTATATTGCCACTGTACTCCTCTCCCATTGCCTCTACAGCAGCCTTGTTAGGGCAGAGGTATGGAAACTCCTCAGATACCATCTGGGCTGTATCTGCGTCTAACATGAAGTTAATGAACTCCATGGCATTGTCATAGTTCTTTGAACCCTTAAGGATACACCAGTTATCCATGAATACATATGGTCCTTCCTCAGGATATACTACCTTGATATTAGTATCCTCTTCCATGGCAAGAGCAATCTCGGCACCCCATATCATGCCAACTGAACAGTCACCGGATATAAGAGCACTCTTAGGACTGTCTGAATCATAAAGAGCAACATTATCCTTAAGTGTCAGAAGCTTATCCTCAATCTCAGCAAGCTTATCAGGATCCGTCTCGTTCATGCTGTAGCCCATGCTTCTGGCAGTCATGCCTATAACTGCTCTGTAGTCATCCAACACAACCAGCTCCCCCTTAAGAGATGGATCAAAAAGATCATCATAGCTTGTAATATCCTTGTCAACCATTGAAGTATTAACTGCTATGGCAGCTACACCACCCTGATAAGGAACTGAATATTTATTTCCCGGATCGTAGGATGGATCCAGATATGCTTCATTTATATTTGACAGGTTAGTAAGCTTACTCTGGTCAAGCTCCTCCAGCATTCCCTGCTCTATCATCAGCTCAACTGTGTAATCACTTGGAAGTACTATGTCGTATGTTCCCTCTGTTTCTGATTTTACCTTGGCAAGCATATCCTCATTTGACGAATAGGTTGAAACATTTACCTTGATACCTGTCTCTTCCTCGAACTTTTCAAACACTGAATCAGGCACATACTCTGTCCATACAAACACATTGATCTCACCATTTTTTCCTGCGTCATTCTTCTTGCTGCTTCCGCAGCCACCAAGAAGCCCTACCATCATAACACCTGCAGCGGCAATACTTATAAATCTTCTACATCTCTTCATACTACTACCTCCTTTAATATTGGCCCGGCCCACAAAATACTGGTGCCCTGTCATTCTTCATATGTCACCTGACATCTTCGATTTAACCATCTGAGTACCATTCAGAATAAGCCGGTATTACATGATTAGTTTTTTCTTTTTCTATTGAACAGATTGCTCTGGGTTAGGACAACCAGAACAATCGTACCAACCAGTATCAGTGCCGAAAGAGCATTTACATCAGGAGAAACACCACTCTTAATGCTCTCCATGACCTTAAGTGGATATGTCTTTGTCTGACCATTTACAAAGTAGCTGACGATAACATCATCTATGGAAAGGGTAAATGCCAGAAGTGCACCACCACCTATTCCCGGAGCCAGGATAGGAAGTGTAACCCTGAAAAATGTCTGTATCCTGTTGGCACCCAGATCCATGCTGGCCTCCTCTACCGAATTATCATATCCCGACAATCTTGCACGGACATTGAATATTACATATGGAACACAGAAGGTTACATGGGCAAGTATCAGTGTCAGCATACCTCTTGGAACATTTGCCTTGGCAAATACCGTAAGAAGTGAAATTCCAAGTACGATTTCAGGAATTACTACCGGTATATACAAAAGAGCATTTATAATTCCTTTTCCTTTAAATTTGTATCTGTACATACCCACAGCTCCAAGAGTTCCTATGGCTGTGGCAAGCACTGTACTTACAACGGCGATTATCATTGTGTTGCCGAAGGATGTAAGCAGTGCGTCATTTTCAAATAATTTCACATACCAGTCCAGTGAAAATCCCTGCCAGGTTAAATATGGCTTTCTGGTGGTGGCATTAAAGGAATTGACGATCACCACTACTATCGGCATAAACAGGAATATATACACCAGTATCATGAATATGGTATTTACAATTTTTCTTCCGATAATTTTTGATTTTCTGCTCATATATTCACTCCCTTATTGTTGAACGTCAGCCCCATTCCAATATGCATCTTCCTCATACTCCCAGTTCTTCCATATCGCCGCCTATCTTCTGATACAGCTTAACAAGCAGCAGCGTTATGATTATCAATATGATGGACAGTGCCGCACCAAGGGGCCAGTTATTTCCACTCTTAAACTGTCTCTCTATGAGATTTCCGATAACATCTGAATTTCCTCCGCCAAGGATATTTGACACGAAGAAATATCCGAGACATGGGATAAATACCATGATACATCCAGAGAATATACCACCGGAGGTAAGGGGAAGCACAACTGTAAGGAATCTCTTAAAGGGCTTTGCTCCAAGATCTGCTGCTGCCTCTAGCAGGCTGCCATCCAGCTTCTCTATGGATGTATAAAGCGGCAATATCATAAATGGGATCAGACAGTAAACCATACCGAACACTGTTGTCCCCTGTTTGTACAGGAAATCTACGGGACCGCCGGTTATGCCGATGGTCTGCAATATGGTATTGAGCCATCCCTTTGTTCCGAGGAATGTTCTCCAGCCATATATCCTTATAAGTGAATTTGTCCAGAATGGAATGATAACCAGCATATACATAAGCTGTTTCCATCTGCTCTTTGTTCTTGCAATAAGATAAGAAAACGGATAACCTACAAGTATGCAAATGATGGTTGTAAGGAGTGCTATAACTATCGACTGTATGTATATCTTCATATAATCCGCACTCATGAGGTTTTTGTAATTATCCAGGCTGAAGCTGAATACCACATTATAATACTGATCTGTGGTGCAGAAGCTCATAACCGCCACATATATAAGTGGAACAGCCACAAGCAATACCAACAGCAACGCCACGGGGCCTACAGTGGCAATAGCCGGAAGATTATTGGAACGCCATTTATGTTTTTTGATAAGCTTTTCATTTCTTTCACCCAGTTCCATTTGTTCACCTTCTTTGATTACTGGCACGGCTCACAAAGTGATAGCGTGCTCCATTACTTGTAATAATGTCTGCGACATTTTTTCATGTGTCATTTGACGCTTCCAGCCCACTACGCAAGCACTACATTATCCAGTGCCTCGAATATACTGTTCTCCCTGCTGTGGATAAGAACCGCGTCCTCTTTGTTCCAATATGGATATATGGCACTTCCGATCTCCGGAAGACTCTCGCCTGCCAACCTCTCTATCTTAAGCTCATTACCATTTGGTAGTACTACTATACATTTGATAACAGAACCCACATATATGTAATCCTTAACCACAGCCTTGATACCAAAGCCCTCCACCGGTGTCTCGGAATACTTCATCTTCTCAGGTCTTACAGACACTGTGATATACTCTCCGAATTTAAAGTCATCACCCTTGCCGGTAATAAAGCCATTTTCAACTGTGACCTGAACCTCATCACCGTTTATGAATCCCACGGTTCCGTCAAATATGTTCGTCTCGCCGATAAATGTGGCAACAAATTTCGTCTTAGGTGCCTCATATATCTCCGACGGAGTTCCAAGCTGATCCAGGATACCGTCATGCATGATGGCGATCCTGTCGCTCATTGTAAGGGCTTCCTCCTGATCGTGGGTTACATATATAAATGTAATATTAAGCTTTCTCTGTAATCGCTTAAGCTCAAGTTGCATTTGCTTTCTGAGCTTAAGATCAAGTGCTCCCAGCGGTTCATCGAGAAGCAGTACCCTTGGTTTATTAATAAGTGCCCTGGCTATGGCAACTCTCTGCTTCTGTCCACCGGAAAGCTGTGAAGGATATCTCTTCTCAAAGCCTGACAGCTGTACCAGATCTATCATTTCCTTAACCCTGGTCTTTATCTCCGCCTTTGGCACCTTCTTAATTTTTAAGCCGTATGCTATGTTGTCGGCTATAGTCATATGGGGAAATAACGCATAGGTCTGAAATACTGTATTTACATTTCTCTCAAAGGGTTCCTTCTCTTCTATGGCTTCCCCCTCCACCTTTATGGTTCCGGTGGTAGGCTCTTCAAATCCTGCTATCATTCTCAGAGTTGTTGTCTTTCCGCAACCGGAGGAGCCTAACAGAGTGAGGAATTCACCCTCTTTAACTTTTAAATCCAAATCCTTGACGACGTGATTCTTGCCATATACCTTATTAACTCCGTCAAGTTCAACTATATATTCCATAGGATCACCTCTCATCATTGAACATCAGCAATTAAAATTTGCCTTCATCAAAGGACTGACGCTACATGTCAAGTTCTATACAAAACTTGACACGACCATTGAACAAACATCTTAACATTAATCTATAATGCCTTGAGTCCTCTCTCACCTGTTCGTATTCTCACAGCCTCTTCAATATTTCTGACAAATATCTTACCATCACCTACATGGTCTGTGGCACAGGCTTCTCTGGTTTTCATGATGATAGGTTCAACATCCTTATCATTTACAACCACCTCAACTCTTATCTTAGGGAGAAGATTAATGGTTGTCTTCAGACCCTTTATCTCATTGACACCCTTATCCTCTGTTGCACCCTTCTGAGTACCACAGCCCATTACTGTTGAAAGTGTCATACCACCACAGTTAATCTCATCTAATATCTTCTTCATGGCTTCAAGCTTCTCCGGTCTGATTATCATGATTATTTCCTTCATACTGCATCTTCCTTTCCTTCGGATTATTCTTTGTCTTCGTTACCATGCCAGCGATAAAACACGCCTTACCATAACAAAACGGAGCTATCTATCCGACAGCTCCGTTGCTTGTTTTTTTTATTAATTAAATTGTTATATGAATAATAATTCCATTCACTGTTATTATCAATGCAGATTTTTTACCATTTTTATACTACTTTTTAAGTATCTTTATCAATAATGATCCGGCATGGCTCATCCTTGCAATTTGCATATGTACTTGAATTTGTCCGCATTTGCTACTCTTTTTCTTTAATAAGTTTGAACATCTGAACCCTGTTATTTATACCAAGCTTTCTATAGATATTGAGTATATGCTTCTTCAAAGTGTTATCTGTTATGGTAAGCTCGTCGCAGATATCGGCGTTGGTCTTTCCACCAAGAAGAAGCCTTAATATGGTGTGCTCTCGTCTGGTCAGATCATATTTCTCCACCACTTCTGCTATGGTCATCTTGTCTCCTGCATTGTCAGTCTTCTCAAGCTCCTTATAAAGCCTGTATGACAAATGCTCCTTAAGCTGATCCAGCATGAAGATATCCTCATACTCGAAATTTTCTTTTCCTATGGTTCTGTAGAAGGTCACAACTCCTACGAATTTTTTCTTCATGGCAAGTACCATCTGAAGAGAATAATGCCAGTTATTTGGCTTGTATACCTTCTTATAATACTCGGTCTCCACCCTTGCGTCATCAGAGATTATATCTGTCTCCCGGTATACCAGGGTCTTGCCACTGTATAGTATGCCTCTACTGTAATCAAGCTCGTCATATATGTCAGAGTGATCATCCTCGCAATTAAAATACACCGGTCTGGTCAGGTGATTTTCTCCACCTGCTGCCGCCATATAAAAGTCCGCACTGTCAAAATCCAGAAGCATTTTAAGCTGTTCCAGAAGCTGCTTCCTCATATCATCCACGTCCTCAACAGTGTATATCTTGTAAATTATGCTGTTTAACATAAGCCAGTCATTTGTCTCAAGATTTTTCATGCTGTATCTCTCCCCTTTGAACATCAGCCTCTTAAAATTTGCCTGTTCGGTATCGCCACCTCGTAATGTAATGCCAACTCTTTTACACCCGGCGGCATGCCAAGTTTTCTCCGGACATTTACATGGAAATCCATCCAAATGCATTTGCTACGGAGCTAATTAATATTATCAATACGAACACAGGGCACAGGTACTTGATCATAACCACAAATACCTTCTTTCTGCGGAACTTGCTCTCCCCATGTCTGATCTCTTCTTCTATGCGGTCAATACCTACAACCTTTGATACAAGCAGGCTGATCATAAGAGCTGCAATAGGCATCATTACTGAGTTGGTCATGAAGTCAAAGAAATCAAGGAACTGCATACCTATGATCTTCACAAATGCCAGTGGGCCATATCCAAGGGATGACAGACTTCCAAGCACCAGCATTATGATACCTGTGATGACTGTGGATTTCTTCCTGCCCCATCCAAGCTCATCCTCGAAGGTTGAAACTGCACTTTCTGTCAGTGCTATCGCGCTTGTTACCGCTGCGAATAAAACCAGCACAAAGAAAAGTATTCCTATGGCTGTACCAAATCCCATATTTGCAAATACCTTAGGAATAGTAATGAACATAAGTGACGGACCTGCCTTAAGTGTATCGGGATTGCCCCCTGAAAATGCAAATACTGCCGGGATTATCATAAGTCCCGCCATCATTGCTATGGCAGTATCGAATATCTCAACATTTCTTGTGGAGTCTTCAATAGCGGTGTCCTTCTTCATATATGAACCGAAAGTAATGAGAATGCCCATGGCAATGGACAGTGAGTAGAACATCTGCCCCATGGCTGCCACAACCGTCATCCACGAGAAGTTTTTAACATTTGGCACAAGGAAATACTTGACGCCCTCCATGGCTCCGGGTCTCGTAACTGAATATACTGCCACTATGACAGACAGCACTATAAGCACCGGCATCATGATCTTTGACACTCTTTCTATTCCATTCTGAACTCCTGCATATATGATTGCCAGAGTAAACAGACAGAATATTATGAAGCAGGTCTCTGTGGATACGCCATTTGATATGAAGCCTGAGAAATATCCGTCCTCTGCCAATGCCGTTCCGTTTCCCTTTATATATTCTATCAAATATTTGATAACCCAGCCACCGATCACTGAGTAATAAGGCACTATCAGGATTGGTATTATGGCATTTATCCAGCCACCGAATTTCATCCATTTTTTATTGCCAAATGACTGAAATGCCCCCACCGGACTTTTTCTGGTCATTCGTCCAAGTGCAGACTCTGCAACTATCATTGTATATCCAAATGTCACTGCCAGCAGGATATATACAAGCAGGAATATTCCTCCGCCGTACTTGGCTGCCAGATATGGAAATCTCCAGATATTTCCCAGACCTACCGATGCTCCTGCTGCTGACAGGACATATCCCAGCTTACCTGAGAATGTGCTTCTATTATTTTTATGTGTACTCATAATCCTCTCCATATATCTATCATTCTCCGGTGATATTTGCCCTTGGCGTAGAGAATGCTATTTTTGATTGTAACATGACTTGGTGGTAAAGTCACTAGAAAAAAGGATGGGCTCTGTGAAGGAAAAAGGGCGGTCATTGTGAAGGGGGCCTTACTATGCACTGCAAATCTGAGCACTTCAAATCTATGCACGCCATCTCCGCGGCTGGTTCCATGACTTATTTTCTAGTTTGTCAATTTTAGGTCACTGGTTTTTGCCTGTTTTTATGACCTGGTTCACTATTTCTTGGTTTTAAGTCATTTTCTATGCCTATTTCCCGTGACTTTATTTTTGATTTCCTGTTTTCAGGTCACTATTTTTTGCATGTTTTTATGACCCGTTTTCAAGATTTGCATTTTTAAGTCACTTTTTTCTTTGACTTTTCTTGACCTTATTTTTGATTTTCTGTTTTCAGGTCACTTTCTATGCCTATTTTCCGTGACTTTATTTTCAATTTCCTGCTTCAAAGTCATTTTCTCTGATTTTATTTCTGCTTATATTATACACATAATGATCATATGCTAACCACCAAACCTATTTCTTGTTTATATGAATTATATGGATTTACTCAAGCCTTGCAATGGCGATATCCCTGCTTTCCTTTTTTGCTTTCTTTTTTGTTTTCTTTTTTGATCTACTTTAATTTTTACTTTGGAGCATAAAAAATCCCCCTTCATCGGGAGCACTGATCGTACTCACCAACAAAAGGGGGAGGGCTAACATATTTAAACCAATTTTTAATCATTTACAATTTTGTGATCGCATAATTCTCACTATATAAACACACACATATTCACTGCTATGTAGTGCTCCCGTAATTGAAGACTATAATAAATAATTACATGATCAAACACCACACAAATGCTTATATGAATATCAGAAGTCCCAGGAATGTTATTGTGCCTGCTATATTTCCTGTGCCCACAAGCTTAAATGGGTTAAGGATGATGAACAATGGCAACGTATTAAAAATACATGCCCATGCAGGAAGGGATGTGCCTCCTGTAACTACCGCAATAAACAATGTAACCATGAACACAAGCAATGCCACATAACCAACATACATTGTTGAGATTGTTTTCTTGAAGAACTCAACTATTGCCTCATGAGCAGCGTCGGTTCTTCCGAGTTTGATATAGAACCACTCGATTATTCCGCAGAACACATGATGGGCAGTGATAAATATTATAAATGCGGCTCCTGATATCAGCATTATATTTGCACTGATAACCGAATACTGTCTCATCCAGTTGCTCAAGCCATAATACCCCACTGTCATCAAGGCAATAGCAACCACTCCGAGCATTATCGATATCATAGAATATCCTGTAGTAGCTCCTTCAAATTCCTTTGAAAGATTTTCATTATCATTTAAGTATTTAAGATTGATCCTGTGCTTATCCTTTGTATATGCCAAGAACCAGTCACACCTCTGACACAGCAGATGTCCGATCATAGCTATAAGCATACATACTTTCACAGCTGTCATTTCTAATCCCCCTGCATGTATTGGCACGGTTTGGCGTACTTTCCTATTCCAGATGTCATTTGACACTATCTGTCTGGCTTCATTTTTCATAACTCATTTGGCACTATTAAGTTAGTCATTGCTAAACCATAACCCATTTGGCGCTATCAAGTTAGTTGTTGCTAACCATTTCATTAAGTACTTTATCTCACAAAAGTCACTACGTCAAGATAATAACTATTAAAGTCCGGTAAAAATTATGAAAATTTAACATTTTCAATTAAACTTCAATCTTCCACGGTTAGAATGACAGCATAAAAGATAAAGCAACACCAAAAAATAATTGCAAATAGAAGGAGTGAATGATCATGAAAAAGAAATTTTTATTGGCATGTGTAGCCGGAACAGCGATGGCGATATCCCTTACGGGCTGCGGCACAGAAGCTACTACAACCACATCAGCAACAACTGATACTACAAATTCAACCGAGGCTTCACAGACCCAGGTTACAGAAAAGGTTTCATCTATTTCCAACGGAACCGTAACACTTGCTCTTGGTGAGGTTGATGAAAATGCTCTCCGGATAGACAACGCCACTGTCACCCTGGACGGTATAACCGTTGACAAAAGTGCCGGTGCTACCTCAAGCACCGAAAATGGCGGCTTCTATGGTGTGAACGCTGCCCTCCTTGCAACAAACGGTGCAACGGTCACCATCAAAAATGCAACTGTAACCTCATCTGCCCAGAACGGCAACGGTGTATTCAGCTACGGAAGCGGCACTACAGTAAATATATCTGACTCAACCATAACCACAACTCAGGCGGTATCCAGACTACAGGCGGTGGCACAACCAACGCAAGCAATCTTACAGTAGATACATCCGGCAACTCTTCAGCAGCAATACGATCTGACAGAGGTGGTGGAACTGTAAATGTGGATGGCGGTTCATATACTTCAAACGGCTACAACTCGCCTGCTGTATATTCCACAGCAGCGATCACCATAAAGGACGCTGCACTTACAGCCAACAACTCAGAGGCACTGGTAATTGAAGGACAGAACTCCATAGACCTTGAGGACTGCACGGTATCCGGCAACATGAGTGATACCAAGGGCACCAGCTCAGATGAAAATGTTCATAATGTAATGATCTACCAGTCCATGTCAGGTGACGCAGATGTAGGAACAAGCAGCTTCTCAATGACAGGTGGAAGCCTTACTTCAAATAACGATGACATGTTCTACATCACAAACACTGACTGCACACTTTCATTATCAGGTGTGGATATTGTAAACAAGGACAGCGACGCTTACCTTATGAACATTACAGGCAATTCAGCTTCCCATGGCTGGGGGCACTGCCGGTGCAAATGGTGCACAGGTTACATTTACCGCAGATGTTCAGACATTAGAGGGAGATATCAGAGTGGACAGTATCTCAACTCTTAACATGACCCTTAGCGGAAACAGTACATTTACAGGAACTATTAACATTGATGAAAACGAAGACGGAGGTGAAGCAGTTTCAGACAACGCCGTAGTAACTATAGAAAAGGGCAGCACCTGGACACTTACCGGCAACTGCACTATAACAAGCCTTACAAATAACGGAACCATCAACTTCAATGGATATACTATCACTCTTGCTGATGGCACCGTATTAAAATAAATTAATTTGATTTTTCACAAAAACTCACTTTTAAAATAAAAACTTCCCTATAAAAATTGAGCAGGCTGTCTCCCGGTGTCATATGGTTAAAAATAACATCAGGAGCTACCTGCTCATCCTTTACAGTAGTGAAAATTTTATCGTATCATTATTTTGTATCATTTTTAATAGACACAATATAACCATCAAATCTCACGAACCAAGCTTAATTCAAAGTATATAAATAGTACTTATTTTATATAGTAAACGTAATTTTCCTTTCTTGGGGCAGGGGCTTTAGCGGGCTCTGCTGCATAACCTAATGCACAGTGACCTATACCTTCATAGTCTCCCTCAATTCCAAGCTCCTTAAGGATCTGCTTGCCAAAGTCTGAGTCGAACTCTTCCTTTGCACGATGGATCCAGATACTTCCAAGTCCAAGACTCTCTGCTGCATTCATCATATTTCCAAGAACAAGTGAACCGTCATACAGATAGGTAGGCACATTTCTGTCTGCCAGGACAATAAGGATAACAGGTGCTCCGTAGAATGGATCGAAGTCCTCTGCCCATGCAGGGTTTATGCTTCTGTTTGCCCTTGATATCTCGTCTCTCTTCTCCTTATTTGTAACCGCAATTATTATAGGGCTCTGGAGTCCCCTGCCTGTTGCCGCATAGGTTCCGGCTTTTATTACCGCCTGGATATCTTCTTCCTTTACCATATCAGGCTTGAAGCTTCTGCAGCTTCTTCTTGTTTCAAGTACCTTTAATGTATCATTCATTATAATTACCTCCTGTTAGATCCACGCCTCCAACCATCAATGGGATAGTTATTGGTTAAGCTTTGTTACTATCCATAGTTTAACACCATAGTCACTTTGTTTCTATAGTTTTTCTTCTTATTGTTTCAATCAACAAGCCTTTCAAGAACCCTGGCACCACCATCATCATTTGAAGTGGTCACATGATCGGCATGGGCTTTGACCTCCCCAGGAGCATTTGCCATGTTTTGGTATCGTTACCATAATTGTGATTTTTTTACTGGCTATGCAGTTTGTCTGATAGCCAGTTCAAGCTTCAGTTTTTTTCTAACTGATTTCTTCTTGTCTCCACCAAGCTGTCTTAATAATTCAACAGCAGCAAGCCTTCCTTCTTCCTCTACAGGCTGTCTTATGGTTGTAAGCGGAATCTCTATCTGAGTCGCAATAGGCTGGTCATCCACTCCCATAATGGCAAGATCCTCAGGAATTCTTATTCCTCTCTTTCTTGCTTCAAATACCATTCCTGCCGCCACCTGATCACTGCCCGCTATGACTGCGTCCAGCCGAACATCCAGATCTGCATATTCCTCAATGAACTTCTGTCCATCCTCGAAGGTTTTTATCCCTGTATATACAAATGCTGGGTTTGCAACCATATTGTGGGCACTTAATGCTTCCGCATAACCCATGTAACGATCAGTATTGATATTGACACCTACAGGCTGTATCACTACAGTCCTTGTGCCTGCACAGTAGCCGATTCTTTCGTATCCTTTATTTATAAGATACTCTGTAGCTTCGTAAAAGCCTTCGTACTGTCTGCACTGGATGGTTGAAATACTCTCGTCACTGTTATACTCATTGCATATGACCAGACTTCCATATCTTGCATATGACTGTATAAATGCCGGATCATTCTCCAGTGCACATAATATAACGCCATCTACATGATGAAGTTTTAACAGGTTTAAAGCTTCTTCCTCCAGCTTCTTCTCTCCGTAGGTCTGGATGATCAATGTCTTGTAATCATGTTCCCTGCAGGTTCTTTCTATAGCATTCACCAGGTATGCAAAAAAGGTATTGGTGATATTAGGTATCACAACTGCTATATTCTGTGAACCCGAACCTCTCATCTGTCTGGCTGCCTGCATTGGTGCATATCCAAGCTGCTCCATAGCCTCCAGAACCTTCTGACGCTTCTCCGGGGAAACATGGGGATTGTCATTGATAACCCTTGACACTGTTGATACAGAAATACCGGATAGCTTCGCTACATCTGAAATCGTTGCCAATTAAATATCTCCTCTGCTGTTTCATTTCTAATATAGTTTCATTATATTCAATTTTCATGGGTTGTCAACAGGTTTTTGGTATCGTTGCCAAGCATTTTTAAAAATATTAAAAAGATTTAATTTTGATATGCCAAGACCCGGCAGTGATAGAGCTTGTTTTGCAAATTTTATCTGTTTACATATCAGAAGCTGTGGCATTTCATCATCTACCGTGGGAGTAATAATCCGATTCTACATATATCCTTCTATAAACTCTGCTATTTTTTTCAACTTCCCCGATTGGATTTAGCAATTCCACAATGGCATTTCCATCCCGGTACTGCACATAAATCCGTGCTCGTCCATCTGCCATCTTAAAATCATTCGCAAGTTCACCGAAGTCTGCTATCTGCAGCTTTTCTGCCAAGGAACACTGTAATTCATCTTCCGGGGTTTCCCATTCAGTAAGCACCACCCCACTACAGATTGCCCGATAGCTTGCCGAGGATGCTTGTTTTCCGTCTCTTTCATATTCCTTCATAACCGAAAGAACATCTCTCCGGATCGAGTCTGCCTGCAGCATATCTCCGTCAATCTGAGCTTCAAAGACATATTTTGTTGTAGATGCTGCAAGATTAATGGCAATTACACATACTGCCATAAAACAAATTGCAAATATAATTATATTTTCAAGATTCCAACGCTCTTTTCTTCCATCATCAGGCTCCACGTCATCGCGATATTTATCTTTATTTTCTTGTTTTCTCATAATCCCGGCAAGAACGATCCAGAGTAAATTTAAAACAACGCATGTAACATACCAAAAATAACAGGTATCCTTCATAAAATTCCATTTAAACAGATATACCGTATCAATCACCATGAACACACAAAAAATAGCAATATATATACATGCTCCTATTTTACTATGTTTTGCAAAAAGTGATGTTTCTGCGTCCTGTATCCTTACAAGCTCACTCAGTTTATCTCCATACTTCTTTTTATGCTCCGGAATTTCATAACCATATGCTCTTAGTCGGACAAAATACAGCCTTGCGAACAAATATACTCCCCAACAAGGAACACAAATAAGTGCTCCCGAATAAACTGCCATTATATACAACACCTCTGTGCCCGGTATCTTCAGAGCTGACATAACCAAACCTATAAGTAAAAGCACAGAAAATATAATTGCACAACATTTTGCTGTCTGTGCAGTTGCCTTATCGTATTTTATTTTCATGCTTCTCCTCTTTCTTATTTTTTTTATTTATGTGCTCCTTAAATATCATTATTGGTAACATGGTAACACTTATATCTGTCAATGCCACAAGCATCAACAATTTGTATTGAGACATATAATCCCCCTATCATATTCCGATAGTATCAAATGCCATCACCTTTCTATAAAAATACTTTATTTACAGAGATTTTGCAAATAAAAAGATAAGTCTGCCACAGCCTTAAATGCCTACCTTTTCTAAAGCACGTTTAGGTTCTTTTTAGTCAACTTCATTTTTGTGACTCGTTTACTTAACTTCATTTTTGTGACTTATTTGACACTCTCGAAGCATTCTGAAAGATCAAATTCACCCGCCGTTAATTATATATATTACATTTTCCCCGTTGTCTTAACAAAAAACCTGTCTCGTAGGTTCTACAAGACAGGTTCTCTTCTTATTATTCACGGTATTCAACTATCCGTGTCATTCTCTTTCTTGGTCTCTTGGCCGGAGCTTCTGCCGAATGCCCCACAGCTACAATGCCTATCAACTGGTCCTCTGTGTTCAGGTATTCCACGATGTCGTTATAGGCGAAACAGGTATTTGCGATCCACAGAGTTCCCAGATCATGCTCTGTCGCGGCAAGTATCATATTCTCAATGGCTGCCCCTATGGACAGTGAGTCACATATCTCAACTATCCTCTTCTCATTATCTATAGCTGCAAATGGCGTCTTTCCATTTGTATTAAGTACCACTATAAGACACGGTGCCTCATCCATAACTCTCACGGTATTCTCCGCGTCCGGTATGGCAAATGCCCACTCAGGCATAAGGGCATGAGTCTTCTTTTCATTTTCAATGCCCTGCCTCATAACCTGAACCAGCTCATCCTTGGCTGCCCCCTTAAAAACTATAAACTTCCAGGGTTGCCTGTTCTTGGCTGATGGTGCCAGGGTTGCTGCGTATATCATTTCCTCTATGATCTCCTGAGGTATTTCCTCCGAGGTGTATTTTCTTATACTTCGTCTGTTGTCTATTGCCTTTATCATGGTGTGCCTTTCTGGTAAATCAAATCAAACATTTTTATGCTCTCGTTAAGCCATCTGTATATTAACGCCCGCTTAAAATTTAGTCAATTATAATTTACTAAAGTATAGTTGACTAAAACGCAATCAAAAAGGCACTCACATTATCTGCAAGTGCCCATGATGATTTTCTATATTAAAATGCTATTATTTCTTTTCCCTGAATATGCTTCTGAAAATAAGTCGTACAAACGGTCCGCAATAGAACATCTGATACAACAATGCCATAGGGAAGTTCATACCCCATGTCTGGATAAATGTTCCGAAGGATCTGTTTTCTTTGAATAAGATAGTTGCAATAAGGCTCATGATCGGACACATGATACAGCAGATACATATGGAGATCGCATATGTTATGAACTGTGGGCGGTCATCCGGCCGCATAACCTTGAAAGCTAACATCCTGGCTAACTTGCCCACCACGAAGAACTCCAACACGAATGCTACCGGTACCATTATCGGCATTTCATGAAGTGCCATAAGAAATGTCTTTCCTGTCACCCCTCCTGTGTTCAATGCTACATTGTAGACTATCATTCCATAGACCATAACTGTAGCCATGATGATTGTGAATATGGCGTCTTGAAATTTGTTTTTTGGCATAAAAATACCCTCCTTTTGATGATTGACACGATCCGTGTGTTTTCTTTTTAATGTGTCATTTAGCACGTTCTTATTATTGGCACGACTATGTGCTCTATTTTTTCGTGCTTCATCTGACATTTTCTCGTGTTGTTCGTTATCATCCAAGAAGGGTTGTACGTTTCCAATTAATATTTTTATTCACCGAAGTCACAACTATATCATACTTTTCATGAAAATGTAAGTATTTTTTTATTTTGTTTTATTGCTAGATTTTTTCAGTATTGAAATCATCATGAGATGCCGGTGCTTTTCATGATATTTGACCTGTTTTCCTATCTTCCATATTTAAGTCATGCTTTTGGGGATATTTTCTTGACCTGTTTTAATGTTTTTTATTTTAGGTCATTTTTTTTTGCCGTTTTTCGTGACCTGTATTGCCATTTCCGATTTTTAGGTCACTTTTGCCTCCAATTTTCCGTGACCTATATTGCCATTTCCGATTTTCGAGTCACTTTTGCCTCCAATTTTCCGTGACCTGTATTACCATTTCCAATTTCCAGGTCACTTTTGACTGCAATTTTCCTTGACCTGTATTATCATCTTCAATTTTCAGGTCACTTTTGACTTCAATTTTACATGACCTATATTGCCATTTCCGATTTTCGAGTCACTTTTGCCTCCAATTTTCCATGACCTGTATTGCCATTTCCGATTTTCGAGTCACTTTTGCCTGCAATTTTCCGTGACTTGTATTGCCATTTCCAATTTTTAGGTCACTTTTGCCTGCAATTTTCCATGACCTATATTGTCATTTCCAATTTTTAAGTCACGTCACCTCATATCACTTCATAAATTCAAGACTCAGAACTGCCTCAATTATCTGATCCATGCCCCGCTTGATCTCCGGATCTATGTTCTTCATGCTGCGGTAGAATGTTACGATCTGGCTAAATGACAATTTGAAGTCTGCGGCATACTCATGATTGAGATTTTCAAATATGGTTTCAAAAGCAAGCTTCATAGTGTCATAGCTGATGTTCTCTACGCCCTTGGTGGTGTTAGTGTGGAGACGTCTGCTGATATTGGATAATCTACCCTCCACGAAACACTGTCCGAAGACCTCCCATGTTGTAGGATTATGCTCTCCGAGAGCAATGGAATTGCTCTTCACAACCACATAATCTGTGTTGTTGTTCATCAGGACTCCCACAACCGAGTCCGTCGGAACTATAGTGGTGAGCTTCTCTGCCATCAAGGCAAATTTCACCTGATCATACTCATCTTTTCTAAATCCCGGCCCATCAAAATTATATATCTTCTTAATCCTGTCAAACAGGCAATCAGCAGCTCCTGTCACCGTTCCGGAAACCTTCACGCTACCGTCCTTCGTCTCTGCTCCGGAAGCCTTCACACTATCGTTTCTCGTCATTTTCCCTGGACTTTCCAGACTATCATCCATAACAGCAAGCTTCTCACCCGCTGCCTCCATACATGCCGCCATGGCAAGGTTGCCACCCTTTGAATGTCCGCACACATAGAGCACGTCATCCGGGTAAAGGCTAACATTATCCAGGTATGAAATTGCCAGGCTGTGGGTTGCTGTGGGATACTGGTATGCTCCTCGCATGTTCTCTATCCAGCCTATCAGGGCATAGTCTGTTCCCTTGTAGCTGACTGTCACATTCTTTCCCACTCTGAAGGTCACTGCCCCGAACTGGGTCTTGTCACTCCTGAGATTTATAAAGTTGCTCACACGCATATTTCCATATCTTATTGAACCTTTAATAAGCGTTAGCAGCTCATACACCTGTGTAACCAGCCCATTCTCCATATTCTCCGAATAGGCTTCAGAGTATGATATAAACTCGTCTATGTCCTTTTCATCTTCAAATGATGCTGCAGGAACATACGCTAAAACTGAACACAGCAGACAATCCATGACATTCCATGGAGCATCTGCTGTATCAAGATGTCTATAATACTCAACATAATCAAATATTGTATACATTCATAACCCCTTATTTCAACCAATCTGATCAATTCGTCTCTAAAATCAATATATACAAAACCTCGCCTACTATGTCAAGGTCTTATATCAAGCCCATACATCAATTCTTTATATCAAGATTTCATAGCAAGACCTTATATCCTAACCTTATATCAAGGTTTCATAGCAAGGTCTTATATCCGCACATTATATCAAGATTTTATAGCAAAATTTCATATTAATATCTTACATCATTAGTCTATGCCCCGGCCTTGCTTACCTTTCCCTTTACCGGGTAACCCATCTGGCGTCTGAGCTTTCTGCAGGCGTAGAAGTAGGTGGGTATCAGGAACATATCAGCCATAAGCCATGCAATAGGACTTCCGAGGCTTACGCCTACGAAGCCAATAATTGGCACCAGTCCGAAGCCTGCGATGGATCTTGCCACCATCTCGAATACCCCTGCAAATATAGCCACACCTGAAAATCCCATTCCCTGAATAAGGAACCTGACTATATTCACCAGTGCCAGCAGGAAGTAAAAGCCTGTATTTATAATAAGATACATGTGTGAATTTCTTATGATCTCTGTTTCGCCGCCGCTTACAAAGAGCATGGACAGCTTGCCGCCAAACAATGCCGCAATAGCAAATGCTATAACAGAATATCCTATACCAAGTATAAGGCAGGACTTAAGTCCCTTTCCTATACGTTCAAGCTTGCCGGCGCCCACATTCTGACCTCCATAGGTTGCCATTGTTGAACCAAGGGCATCAAGAGGACAGGCGAAGAAGTTACCAAGCTTGCTGGCTGCAGTCATGGCTGCAACTGCATTTGATCCCAGAGTATTCGCAGCTGTCTGGAGAACAACACTTCCGATGGCTGTTATGGAATACTGTAATCCCATAGGTACGCCCATGTTGCAGAGCTCCAGTGCCATATGACCCTCAAACTTCCACTCACCCTTACGGATACGAAGTATCTCGAATTTCTTCACCATATAAACCAGACAGGCAACACCTGATACTCCCTGGGATATAACTGTAGCCCAGGCTGCACCTGCAACACCCATCTTAAGACAGATAAGGAACACAAGGTCAAGGGCGATATTTATAACCGAGGAAAGGACCAGAAAAATGACGGGAGTCTTGCTGTCACCGGTTGCCCTTATTACGCCCGCCACTATGTTATACAGGAATACAGTTGGTATTCCAAGGAAGATGACAAATATATAATTATAGGCACCGTCGATTATATTGTCCGGTGTCTTCATCAATGTAAGTATGTCTCTGCACAACAGGGCTGTCACTACAGTAAGTATAATGGAGAAAACGATACCAAGCCACACACAGTTTGCCACGTATTTACGCATGCCCTGGTAATCCTTTGCACCGAATTTATGGGATACAGGAATTGCGAATCCATTACATACGCCCATGCAGAAGCCTATGACCATGAAATTTATACAGCCGGTGGAACCCACCGCGGCAAGATCATCTACACCAAGATAAAGTCCCACTATCATGGTATCCACCAGATTATACAACTGCTGAAACAACAGTCCGAACAGAAGCGGAACGGCAAAATTAAGTATCAGTTTCATTGGTTTTCCATTTGTCAAATCTTTTGTCATAATTGCGTCCTTTCATATATTGTCTATCAATCTAAGATCCGGAGCTTTAAATTTATATTCCTGACTGCAATAGCGTATGAATTTCCGTTTGCTGCCCATTGGAATTTTATCCAAAATTTATCCGGATTTATCTTTTCTTTACAACCTCATGAATTTATAACGCAAATAACAAAGAAATGCAATAGAGTATTTTCAATAAAATTATTGAAATTTTTTAGATATTTTATCAAATATCTACTTCCGCACCTTATTTCCCATTTCTTGTCTTCTACTCCTTGTTTGTATTCCTTAACTTATATTTCTTAATTTATTTTCTTTATCCTATTTGTTGACCTTCCTTGTCTTCTATTCCTTGTCTCCTATTCCTTGTCTTCTATTCCTTGTCTTCTATTCCTTGTCTTTTATTCTTTCTCTTCCATCACACTCATATATGCCGGTCTTATGATCTTGCTGGCACATATAAGCTCCTCTATTCTGTGGGCACTCCAGCCCACAATTCTTGCAATGGCAAATATCGCCGTGTAGAGCTCCTGAGGTATTCCGAGCATTTCATAAACGAACCCGCTGTAGAAGTCGATATTAGGACTTACGCCCTTGTATATACGTCTCTTCCTGGCAATAAGCTTAGGTGCGATCTCTTCGATGTTCTGGTAAAGGAGCATATCCTCCTGTCTGTTCTTCTCAACCACCAGCTTCTCCACATACTGCTTGAATACCCTCTCTCTCGGATCTGAAAGTGAATAAACCGCATGACCCATACCATATATAAGTCCCTTGTGGTCAAATGCCTGCTTCTCCAGTAATTTGTCAAGATACGCCTCTATGGCGTCCTTGTCTGCATAGTCATGGACATGTTCTCTGATGTCATCCATCATCTCCATAACCTTGATATTCGCACCACCGTGCTTAGGTCCCTTAAGGGATGACATAGCCGCCGCTATAGTAGAATATGTGTCTGAACCTGATGAGGTTACAACTCTTGTGGTAAATGTTGAATTGTTACCACCGCCATGCTCCATATGAAGGATAAGGGCTGTATCCAGAACCTTTGCCTCTACAGGTGAATACTTCTTGTCAGGTCTTAAGAGCATAAGAAGATTCTCCGCAGTGGAGAGTGTCGGATCCGGATGATGGATGAACATACTCTGCTGCTTCTCATAATGATTGTAGGCATTGTAGCCGTAGACTGCCAGAAGCGGGAACTCACTTATAAGCTGTATGCTCTGCCTTAAGACATTTGCAATGCTGGTGTCCTTGGCCTTATCGTCATAGGATGCAAGAGTAAGTATACTTCTGGTCATGGAATTCATTATATCCTCTGATGGTGCCTTCATTATTACGTCTCTGGTGAAGTTAGTAGGCAGAGTCCTGCAGGCACCTATAAGCTCGGCAAATTCCTTCTCTGTCTTTTCATCCGGAAGATCTCCCATGAGAAGAAGATAAGCTATCCTTTCAAATCCCAGCTTATCCTCTCCCAGAGAAGAGATAAGATTCTCAACCTTATAGCCTCTGTACCACAGTCTACCGTCAGCAGGAACCTTCTGTCCGTTCTTTATAGCTGTGGAAGTAATCTTTGAAATATTTGTAAGTCCCGTAAGGACGCCATTTCCATTCTCATCACGAAGTCCGAGGTTTACTCCGTATTCATCATAAAGACAAGGTGAAACACTGTCATTGCCAAGGCACTTATCCTGTGCCCACTCTGTGAATTTATTAAGCCTCTCCATCATCGTCGCCTGCTGCCTCCTTACTATCTATTCCCATCTCCTCAAGCTCGCTGTCCATAACCGTCTCAAGCTGCTTCATGAGATTTAAAAGTTCAATAAGATTTTCCTTGCCGAACCTGTTTATTACTTTTCCATAATATTCCTTTATGATCTCCTTGTTATCCTCAAGAAGCTTGTGTCCATCGTCCGTCATGGTAACATATGTGCCTTCGCTTCCGTCACCATCGTGCATCCACTTAACAAGGCCACGCTCCTTAAGCACCCCCACCATTCTTGAGGTCTGTCTTATGGTAAGTCTCATCTTTTCTGCGATATCCTTAAGGTATGACTTTCCCTGATATATGTCTTCTTCACTCTCTGTATTGTCGATTATGTGAAGTGCAATATAGTCCGTAATGCTTAACCCCTTATTCATTCCAGCCTTGTTAAAAAGGTATCTCCTCATCATAAATTCATTTCCAAGTTTAAGTATAGATATATCTTTCTTCTCTTCAGCCATCATATCACCCCTTTTTGATCAAATCATTCAGCTTTGTTATTCTATTGTTCTTACCTTACATTTATGGGAACGTTAGCACTCCGAGTCTGTGAGTGCCAATCCGAACTATAAAAAAACGCTTCCGAATGAAGCTGTTTATAACATGTACCTTATCATTATAGCGTTTAACTGAAAACTCCGTCAATAGCTTTATGATTATTTAATATGTGGCAAACCTATTTATGGATTGTTAATATTTTAATGCCATCCTGATAAGTCCCAGCACCAACAGATGGGTCGGATAGAAAATATAGAAGAACCACTTTGAAAATTTGGCAGAACGACTTCCCTTAGGGGCACACTCTCCCCCATAGCAGTACACAATCACTACGCCTGCAAGGATTATTCCTGCGCTGTTGCCAATGGAATATAAGATATTATCAAGAACCGGACACTGTCCCAGTCTGCTTACAAAATTGAATACGCAGAAAACCGCTGCCGACACCTGAAATACCATGCCTCTGCGTTCCTTAGACTCTCCTGCCCATATGAACAACAATACAAATGCCGGTGCAAATAATGACCAGTCACAGATCAGTGACACTAACGCCAGCGCCGACACCACGAAAAATCTCAGGTTCACATCGTAGATACGGTCAAATGCCACCAGTATGAGATAGCATATAAACAGAGAGAATATCATGTTAAGACTATGAAATTCCATCAGCCCTTCTCCGGAAAATGCCATCATGTATGGCATCTGGGATACCAGGGCAAATACTCCAAGTCTCACACCGTACTTTCTCTTTGAGCTTGTATAACCATATCCCTCCACCAGGAAGAAGCACATGGTTATGGCAGTAAAATAGCCAATATCGGTAAATACCTCATAGAGAAAGCTTCCCTCTATAAGGAATATATACGCAAAGTGATTTAACACCATGGCGGCCACTGCCATATATTTTATAGTTTCACGATGAAACTTACCTTCGTCTTTCAAGTCCCTTTGTTTCATAATGCTTATTCTTCTCATCATACATCTTACGATCGGCAACCTTCGCCATATCGTACACGGAGTCCCACTTCTTCTCGTCACTGAACACATAGCCCGAGGATATTACCATGGAACTTACATGCTTGCCATGCCATGACGCAATCTTCTTATCGAAGTTCTTCTTTAACTGGGCAAATTCCTCATCCCCGGCAAATACTATGGCAACGAACTCGTCTCCGCCTATCCTGTACACCTTACCATTTTCACCATAGCACCGCGTCATGCAGGAAGCTGCCCCCTTTATAAGCTCATCACCTGCAGCATGCCCCCTGGTATCATTTACCATCTTAAGTCCGTCAACGTCCATTGATACATATACGAACTTATCTGTCCAGCTTAACTTATTTTTTATGTCGTCCTCGTAAGCACGTCTGTTGAGGCAGCCTGTAAGCTCATCGGTGTTGGACAGCCTGATCTGCTCATCACGCTCATCCCTCGCCATAAGCAGTCTCCTGACAACCAGATACAGGACTACCACTGTTATTATCAGGTACGCAGCCATCACTGCCATAACTGCCAGATTACTCTTGTCATTTATAGCCGTTTCATACAGGATACCTATAAGATAATCCCCACTCTTTTTAACTACACTGTTATACCTCTCACCCTCATACCAGTAGCTGAAACTGATAGTTTTCCCATCTGTTATTACATCATTTATATAATCAGCCTTGCTTATTGTACGACCTATCTTACTACTTTCCGTGGCACCACGTATAATACCTGTATCTGCATCTGCCACGTATATATGCATACCCTCATAGGTCGGCATATTTCCTATAACTGCAGAAATCTCATTCTGCTTAACCTCTTCCAGAAGCCTCACAGGCTTAATGCCAACCTGCACCATATGTGTTCCTTCCTCATTCCAGGTAATGGCATACATCATTTCCTTACCTTCTGAGGTATTCGGGGTAACATCCTGGCACATGGTCAGTTCCTTGTCATTAAGCATAGGCTTGAAAAAACCCATCTGGTCTCCCGAATCAAAATTATAACCATAGTACTTAGGTATAGTTCCGCTGTATATGGTTCCTGTTGCATCAAAGATATGTATCTCGTCAACTGACATAAGGGTTGCTATCTTGTTAAGCTCACCTACATCCTGCTCCGACTCCGGCCTTGAATCTATCATATAAGAAACTGCCCTTGCGCGGATCATATAGTCGTTCTTAAGCGAAGCCAGCATCTCCTCTTCATTTCTCCGGTTCTCGTCTATAATACTTATTACCTGATCAAGGAGTACCTTGGATGTTTTCTCAGAACTCTTATTATTAATATAAACCAGTATTCCAAACTCCATCAACATGGCAAATATCACCACAAGCACTGACGTTACGATCAGCTTCCAGGATATTTTGTTTTTGATTTTTTCCTGTTTCTTCATACCCCATCACCTAAATTATTTATTGGCGCAACCTGCTTTTATTATGAATTGTACCACCATTATGTATCATGGTCAATTTAAGAAGCTATGAGTGGACCACAATTATGAAGCGATGAATGGATTACAATTATGAAGCTATGAACGGATCACAATTACTTTGCTCGCCTTATGTTCTATACTCTGCCACACTGCCTGGGGCATACCCACATGATAACCTTAGGATTACTACTGGACCTTATGGCTTAGTGGATACATGTTTGTGCTTAAATATTTCATTCCGTTATCGGCAAGGGCAATGATTATATTCTTGCCCTTATTTTCAGGTCTCTTAGCTACCACTGTCGCTGCATATATGGCTGCGGCTGCCGACTGACCTAAGAACACACCATCTGTCCGGGCAATCTCACGTCCTACAGCGTAGGCGTCCTCACCCTTAACATCTACACACTCATCATAGTCAAATCCAACGATGAACGGAGCCTTTGCACTGTCAGGGAGTCCCGGATCACCAAATGGTGCAATACCATCTATAGTCTGTGGATCCTCAGATCCGCCCGGTCTTGATGTGACATCTGCCTGAACTGCAACTATCTTCACATCAGGATTTTTTTCTCTGAAATATTTTGATAAACCTGTTATGGTTCCGGCAGTACCACTGGTTGCCACAAGGATGTCAACCTTGCCGTCAGTATCTTCCCAGATCTCAGGGCCTGTGGTTGTGTAATGAACTCCCGGGTTGGCTTCATTTGCAAGCTGGTTTATGAAATAATGTGGTGTAGGCTGTGCATCGCAGTATCTTTGGATTGCTTCCTGATAAAAGCCTGTTGAGAAGGTTCCATTTGCGAATGCCTCAGGGACCCCCGGCACATCAAACATACTCTTAAGCTCTGCACCATATGCCTCCAACATCTTCTGTCTCTCCTCTGATTGTCCCGGCTCAAGGAATACAGTAAGCTTGTAACCCCTGCTGGCTGAAAATGCAGCAAGTCCGATACCTGTATTTCCTGATGTATTCTCTACAATAGTATCTCCCGGATGGAGTATTCCCTTCTCCTCTGCCGCCTTGATCATGTTAAGTGCAGCTCTGTCCTTTATGGAGCCTGATGGATTGAAGTACTCCAGCTTGCCAAGAAGATGTGCCTCTATGTTGTTCTTTTCCTGATATTTTACAAATTCAAATAATGGTGTATGTCCTACCAGTTCTTCAATATTCTTTATAATGTTACTCATAATATATCCTCTCTTTCGTTAGTTACTTTCTGTATAAATCTTTGTATGGGTCCTCCAGGTATGGCGGAAGGTAATCCCCGCCGCTTATATACCGGGCAAATGCTATAAGTGAAGACGCGCAGCCTGCTGATCCATGATACAGTCCTATGTACGGATCTGAGGTCTCCGGCTCGTGCCTGTTCCATGCCGTGTACCAGTTTCTTAATTTATTCCTGTAAGTAGACTCACCTATGATGGTCTCTGCCGCATCATAAGCCGCACTCAGGTATCGGTCATCCCCTGTAAGCTTGTGGACGTTTAGAAAATGCTCCAACATTCCCGCTGCACCACAGCAGTAACAGTTGGTACGCCAATATCCCTCCGAATGCTTCGCCGGTGCTCCTGTGGCAAGAAGTCCGTTGGTAAGCTTCACCACAAAATCCTTGTACCTTTCCTCACCTGTGATCTCATATAAGCTATAGAACAGCCTTGAGGTTCCCACAGGCCCCTGACACACTCCCAAGTAATAAAGATCTGTGAGGTATGTGTCGTTGTACCTCACAAGAGCCGCCTCACCATCCTCTGAGTAATCGGCAATGTTCATTATGTACTCTGCAGCCCCCTGTGCAGCTTCTATGTATTCTGACAAAGGTAATGGTGCCTTAACCTCCCTGTTGCCTGTCCCGTGTTTATATACCTCCGCAAGAATGTATCCACAACCTGCAGCACCATATTCAAATCCCGGAAAATATCCCCCCGGCTTGCCGATAGTTGGAAATGTCTCTGTAGGCATTACATACCACCTGTAACCGCCGTCAGGTACCGGCTCCTTCTTATCCAGTATGTAGGCTGCCGCCTTAGCCGCCGCCTGTATATATCTCTCATCCCCGTAGCGTTCATAGGAATCAACAAGATACAATATCAGACCGCCTTCACCGATGATCCCGTAATCGCCGTACCAGAATAATCTGCCATTTTCTTCATTTGCAGACAGGATACAATCATCAGTAACCCTGACGGCAAATGTCTTATACTCCTCGTCTCCTGTGATCCTGTATAACTCCGACGCCAGATATCCGCCACCTGCAGGGCCGTTCAGATATCCTATATAAGCCCCCTGCAGATAAGGTTGGTCAGTAGTAAAATCTTCTTTTCCTTTGTAATTCTTCATAACGTATGCTGCTCCGGCCCTGGCTTTCTTAAGCCACTCCTCATCACCGGTTGCAACATAAAGTCTCAGGTAAAATAACGCAATACCCGCCGCCCCGCCATAAAGGCTTGTTGATTTCAAAAGCAGAGTGTCTTCATCCACCTGCTTTCCCGGAAGCACATCCCAATATTCTGTATCTTTATCTATATGTCCGTAGGTTTCAAGCCAGGCTGCTGATTCCAGAGCAACCTCAACAAGCCGCTCTCCGGTAAGAGGCTCGAAACGCCTTATCCAGTTTTTCTTGCTCATAATGTATCCTTTCTGTGCTTAAATACATGTATACCTATCTTCTATCTGTCTTTGTATATATGCATGTCTTCTACTTATCTTCCTAGCGTTTTAGTAGGTTTATCTGATAAAAAAATACTACCATTCAAGGCAGTATTTGTATAATCTGAATTTTTTATTATAGGTTATAGGGTGAGGCTATATAATACTAGTAATATCTAACCTCATGCTCCACCAGCTCATCACCTTCATATCTGAGCTTCAAAGTAAAAAATCTCTGCTCATCCTCAAGAATGATCTTTAAGAATATGGCGTCTCCTGTCCAGGTTGGAAGCTTAGGAACCTTCTTCTTGTCTATCCAGGCAAGGTCTCCCTCGTCACATATCTGAACTTCGCCGATGAAATCATCCGCAGTGAACAGGCACATCTGCTCCGGCTCACATTCATTGCTTATAAATGTGATAAGTCCACGAAATCTGTAGGAAGTAAGGGTAAGTCCGGTCTCCTCCTTCACCTCACGGAGCAGGCACTCCTCCGGGGTCTCTGCATACTCTGCGTGTCCACCCACGCCTATCCATTTGCCCTTGTTTATGTCCTTTTCCTTCTTGGTTCGATGGAGCATAAGGTAACATCCATCCTTTTCTATGTAGCATAGGGTTGTCATTTTCATAATCGTTTCCTCTTTAAAATCAGCGCAAGCATCTAAGTGTATCATATATTGTAACAACATTTATAATCCGGATAACGTCCGCATTACCAAATCTACATCCTTATTCTCCAGCTCCTGAATAATGTGCAGATACGTTTTTTGAGTTGTGGTCATACTGGCATGCCCCAGTCTCCGGGCAACGCTGGCTATAGATACCCCTGCAAACAGCAAAAGTGATGCGTGGGTATGTCTTAATCCATGTATGGATATTTCTGATATTCCACAGTTTCTGCAGTGCCTGAGAAGTACATCATTTACCGTAGAATTATATATCTTATTCTCACCAACAAATATAGGCTTGTCGTCAGGCATCCCCTTAACAAGTTCTGAAAACTTAACAACTATCTGCCAATCAATCTGAATTTTTCTGACAGATGAATTATTCTTTGTAGGAAGAAATCCTCCATCTCCCTTATAATCCCACGTTTTACTTATAGATAATGTCTGCCTTGAAAAATCGAAATCACCCGGAGTAATAGCAAGTGCCTCCGAGAATCTCATTCCCGTCTTTGCCACAAGCATAATAAACCAGTCCCAGTTAGGTTCTTCTCTTATATCAAGATCTGCTATAAGTGTATGCAGTTCGAATTGATTCAGATACTTTATCTTCTTCGCCCTTGGAGTCTTTCCCTTTATGATAGCTTTCCTTGTAGGATCTCTTTCGATAAGGCCTTCATCCACAGCATCAAGTACAGCCCCTTTAAGCTGATGATGAAAATCAAGGGTAGTCTGCCGTTCATGTTCCCTGGCATAATCATTTAAAAGCTGCTGATAAGCCGTCCTTGTAAGCTCGCACACCTTTAGTTCCGGTGCAAGTCTCTCAACCCATTTCTGTGTCATAAGATACTTAGACATTGTTGCATCTCTTATTGCATCCTTTTTGTATACATCAATCCACTGTCTGTAGTATTCATAAAAGAGCGATTCACTGTTCATATCATTTAGCATAAGCTACCTCCATTCCTCTTAAGCTGCCTACGCTGATATAAGCAAATGAAATAGCTGCTTTATATTACAGTTTCTGTTAATTATTCACCAATGGTTCAATCTCTTCCTTCATCACATTTCTTAACTCAGCAATCATCTTGGCATAATACTTAAACTTTGGAAGTGCATTGTCACAGTTCTCTTTATAGCCGGTATAATCTACTGTTGCCTTTATAGCACTTTCATTTGGAATCTGCCCATTTCTATAATGCCTTGCCGCATACATAACGTCTTCCTCTGACGCATACCATGTATCACAAAACTCTGCAACCACACGATGTATACAATCATTCTTCATATTTTCCACAATATTTAATATGGATTGTCCTCTGTATTTAGTTTCATCTTCTTCAATTTCGTATATGAGCCTTGCCATAATATCTGCAATCTTGGCGTTATCCTTACGGAGTTCCTCAACATACTCTTTGGCTTCGTCTATACTCTTCTGCCTTTGTTCCCGAGTTACAGTCACATCATCATCCGGAGTTACTATATTCTGAATCAGGTTGATAATGTACTCATAATCTATCTTGGTGTTACTATATGCCATAAGCTCATAGTCAAGCTCAACAGGATTTATGCCATCTCTATCAGTACCCTCCGGGTCCGGCTTTATCTCTTCCTTAATATTCTTGTAATGGCCGACATAATCCTCATATTCACTCTGACTGATTCCATATTCTTCAAGCAGACTGTCATCATATTTTGTAAATGATTTCAACTGGGCAAATAACCTGTCAAATTCCTGGAATATTTTCACAAATACAATCTTTTCTTTGTCAGACAAGCTTGCAGAAGATGCCTCATCGGGAGTTGCCGCTACCGCCCTGAGAGCTGCCAGTGATTTCCTAAAAGCTTCATCGACCTCATCCCATTCAGCCAGCAATGTCTCTTTAGTTCCACCTGCCGAGTAGAGCTTTACCGCATTATCAACGGCTTCCTTAAAAAGCTTAGGTGCCTGAAACGTAACAATCTGTCCAAAGGTCTTATTCTTGTCAAATATACGATTTGTCCTTGAAAATGCCTGGATCAGATCATGCGGTCCCATAGGCTGACGATCTATAAATATTGTAGACATGCATGGTGCGTCAAAACCTGTAAGCAATCTGTCCACAACAATAACCAGATCAAGCTGCTCACTTCGTTTCTCATACATCGGATCCTTTCTTGCCAGCCTCTTATTAAGGTTGCCGTTATAGGTCTGTATCTGGGAAATATCATATTTCGTTCCGAACATGTTATTGTAATCATCAAGTGACTGCTTCATCTTATCCTGATTCACATGTGAATTCTCTTCATTCTCAGTTACGGAATATGTAATAGCAAATTTAGGGAAATCAGGAAGCACCTGCTTAATCCTGTCATCTATCTTAAGTTCAGTCTCCCCGTTCTTAACTCTTGTAAGAAGGTCATAGTACTTTTGTGCGATCTGGATTGAGCTTGTTGTAAGAAGTCCCTCATAGGTCTTGCCTTTACCATTCTGAAAGCCCAGCTTGCCATAGGATCTGTTAAGGATCATATCGAGCACCCTGAGCATATGGGTCTCATTGTCATATATCGTCTGATCTGTCTCATCAACCATATTTTTAGGTCCATTATGCTCCACCTGGAATCCAAGTACTGCCTTGTCATGTATCGCATTCTGTATTGTGTACCGATGTAATCTTGCTCCATACAATTCTTCGGTTGTACGAGGCAGATCTCCCATCTGAGGATATGGATTCTCTGCGAATCTAGGTGTTCCTGTAAATCCATACCAAAGTGATCTGTTAAAGAAACGCTCTATCTCACGCTTAGTCATTGGTGTAACTGCCCTATGGCACTCATCAACTACAAATGCAATCTTAAGGTTTCGTATTTTATTGTATTCCGGAGTCCCCTCCTGCAATCTTTTTGTGATCAATCTCTGTAATTTCTGTATTGTGGTAACGATAACCTGTCTGTCTTCCGATTTCAGTTTCTTTTTGAGGTCATCCACATTATCTGTATTCTCTACACATATAGAATCGTTATTTGCATATGCCTGAAATGCCTGACTTGTCTGGGTATCCAGATCTTTTCTGTCTATCAGGAAAATAGTCTTGTCAAGGGAGGGTATATCCATAAGCAGATTTCTTGTAGCCTTGTAGGATGTCAGAGTCTTGCCTGAGCCTGTGGTATGCCATACAAATCCGCCCTTTCCTACTTTTGATGCTTCCCTTATGGATTCTATTGCATGGATCTGATATGGTCTGAGAAGTATCAACCTCTTCGCATCCCGGTCAAGCACCGTATACCTGGCGATCATCTCATGTGCCTGTGGTATGCTTAAAACACACCTTGCAAAATCTATATAATCTGTAACGGGATTATTATTGCTGTCCAGCCATCCGCTTACAAATTTCTCGTTCAGTTCATTATCACCGGCTGCGGAGAAATACTTCGTATCCACGCCATTACTTATAACGAACATCTGCACAGCAGAGAATATACCTGTGAATTTTCCCTCACCAATATATTTCTTTATCTGCCTGAAAGCATCCATATATGAGTGCTGCTTATTCTTAAGCTCTATATGTATCATAGGAAGACCATTGATCATAAGGGTTACATCAAATCTTCTGTCTCTTGTGCCGTCAACATCCTCCGCCGCAGCCAGTGCATTATACTGATTTATAACTTCATATACACTGCTTCCGCCTGCTATATGTTCATGATTCATTACAACAAGATGGAGTTTTTCTGTGCCTCTCTGCACATGTACCTGTACCTTGCCGTTCTCCCCCACAAGCCATTCTCCGGCCTTGTAGAATGATGAAAATTGAAGCTGGTTCTTCACCTGTTCAAATTCAGGATCCGATAAGCTCTCACCATTAAGCCTGTCTTTATTATTCTGCTCAAGAATATATCTGAAATTGTTCCACAGATCACTTTCAGTCTTCAGATCCGGTCTATATGTCCACTGAGAATCCCCATATACCAACTGATTGATTAATTTCTCTTCAATTAAAGCTTCTAATTCTGCCATTATACCCCTTCTCCTAAATATTGAACGTCAGCCCATTTAAAATTCGCCTTCGGCAAAGGGCTGACGCTGCATGTCTGGTTTTCATATAAAGCCTGACACATTAGTCTCAGCTATTATCTATGATGCTTATCTTCAATGTATTAGTTCTCTACACTGTTAAATCTATATACAAGTTCATTATCTGCCTTTATACACTAACCATTCCAAAAAATAAACAACTGTAGTTATTATACAATAAGTTTACGCCATTGAAAACTTATGTTTATGAATTTGTAAAACTTCCACTGGTGAAGAGTGATGAGGTGGTCGAGGGTATATAAGTACGCTCCTATTTTCTTCTGCTCATTACAGCCTGGAATCATAATTTTCTTTGCTAAAAGTTCTTCTTTTGTTACTCCCTTAATAGATGTACCTTGAACTTCATTTGATACTGATTGCATCATTTTATACAAAGCATACACTGTAAATTCTGGATCTGTTTTTAATCCACTTAAAGACAAAAAATCTTGACTTGTAGCATAAGAAAATGGCATAAAAGCAAGCTTTCCTACTCCTACTCGTGTTACTATTGCTATTGAATTTTGCGGTACTATTTTAGTTGCGGATTTACTAACTGCTTCTTGTGAAATGAACTTCCTCAGCTTAACATCAAACAAGCATTCATCTATCAAATCCGATGATTGAATCCACGGAATATTCCCTTTCCAAAATTCTTCATTAGATGTTTTTGGTGTACCACCTCCATAGGTTTCTGCTGCTATATCTCCCAACCTACGCTGTTCCCAAGTTCTAGTGATATATAACTTGCCTTTGACTTGGACATGAAATATTTCTTGCATGAAACTTTTTGCCAAGCAATCTACAGCATTTTTTCACATATGCTTGGGAACAGCGTAAGTTAGGTGAGGTGTGTTCAAGAGTTCAGGGAAATGATGGAAGGATGGATCTTCCAACACTGACAATATCGGCTGCAAATGGTTGGATGAATCAAGAAGATCGATTTTCAGGAAATATTGCAGGTAAAGAACAAAAGAATTATACCCTTCTTCATAAGGGAGAATTATCGTATAATCATGGAAATTCAAAGCTTGCAAAATATGGGACAGTATTTTCATTACAATCTTATAAAGAGGCGCTTGTACCAAGGGTTTATCATAGTTTCAAAGTAGAAGAGGGAAGTCCAGATTTTCTTGAATATTATTTTGCAACAAAATTGCCAGATAGGGAATTGGGAAAATTAATATCATCTGGTGCAAGGATGGATGGACTATTAAATATTGGCTATAACGAATTTATGGAAATACAAATGTTATTTCCATTAGTTGAAGAACAAAAGCAGATTTCAAACTATTTTCGGAACCTCGACCACCTCATCACTCTTCACCAGAAAAAGTGTGATCAGTTGAAGAATTTAAAGAAATTCATGTTGCAGAATATGTTTGTGTAGGCAGAAAACGGAAATTAAGGGTGACGTTATGTGATAATACGTTTAACAATGGTGTTATATTGATGTCGGATAATGAAAAATCCGAAAATAAAAGGAGATTTTGATTATATGGCGATGATGACTGTTTACCATGGGGGATATCAGGCAGTAGAAAATCCCGAAATAAGAGTGGGGCGCAATACAAAAGACTTTGGAAATGGCTTTTACTGTACCATCATAAAGGAACAGGCAGAAAGATGGGCAAGAAGATACCAAACTAAAGTCGTGTCTGTGTATGATGTGCGATTAAATTCAAATTTGAATATAAAGGAATTTGCAAATATGTCAGAAGAATGGCTTGATTTTATTGTGTCATGCAGAAGTGGAAAAGATCATGATTATGATGTGGTCATAGGAGCCATGGCAGATGACCAGATTTATAATTATGTATCGGACTATATAGATGGCTCTATTACAAGGGAGCAGTTCTGGGCGCTTGCAAAGTTTAAATATCCTACACATCAGATTGTTTTTTGTACCGAAGCCGCATTAAAATGTCTTGAATATAGAGAATGTGAGGTGCTCTAATGGTAGGTGAAGGAAGAGAAGATAAAAAAGATAATGACTTATTCTATTTATGCGGCTTGATAGATTATATGGCTAGAAAAACAAAAAATGAACGGTCATATGTTGTAAACAAGCTTGGAAGAGAACGACTTGAGAAAATTTATGATCTTGCCGATGTCTATCATTGTGACAATATTGATAGAGTTAGTGAGGATTTTATAAAAGAGGCAGATATAAAAAACGGAACATTCGATAATGTTAAGGAATGTGGCTATGCGATACCATCCCATTGGGATATAGGCAAGGTATACAAAAGACTTGTAAAGAAAGTTGCCGAGGAGGATGGGATTGATACAATATCTGCATTGATTAAGGTGTATAATTCTTTTATAAGTCCGAAGATTGATGATTACAATAGTAGCGTGTATTATGAGAATCCATCATATATATACGAATCATACCGGGAAGGTTCGTTGCTGTAGAGGTGATAATGTTTGTGCTTGGAATCTAGGGAGGTACAAAATGGTGAATTTTAAGGAATGGTTAGTTGATCGGTTTGTTGTAGAACGAAAAAAGTTTGACAGATCAGGTGTGTATGCTTATACACAAAGAGCTATGGCATATAATTCTAATAAAATAGAGGGAAGTACCTTGACTCCGGAACAGACTGCATCATTGTTTGACAGCGGAACGTTACCGCAGAGTGATGATTATTATAGAGCTAAGGATGTTGAGGAAATGAATGGACATTTCCTGATGTTTAATCGCATGATAGATACTTTGGATGAAGAGATATCTCAGAAACTTATTAAGCAATTTCATTTTGAATTGAAGTCCGGGGTTTTTGAAGATCGAGCGAATGGCTATGCAATAGGAGACTATAAAAAAAGACCAAATATGGTTGGAATGTATAAGACAGTTCATCCGAGCGAAGTGTCGGATAAAATGGAAGAGCTGTTGGCATGGTATACAGAACGAGAAAAAAATTTAGCTACACTGGCTGAGTTTCATGCGAGATATGAGTCCATTCATCCATTTCAAGATGGAAACGGAAGAACGGGCAGAATGATTTTATTCAGGGAGTGCTTGAGGAGTGACTGTATATGTCCGTTTATTATACAGGATAGCAATAGAATTCAGTATATTGAAGGCTTGAAGGAATATCGTGAAAAGAAAAAGGTAGATACACTGGTTAAGTTAATGGAAAAAGAGACCGAAGATTATTACCAACAATGTAAGTACTTTATGGAATGACAGCCTAAAAAAGAGAGTTTTTAGAAACTCTCTTTTTTAGGCTACATAATTAAGCTTTTGGCGGAGAAGATGGGGTAATTTCGTAAAGTAAAACTTCCACTGGTGAAGAGTGATGAGGTGGTCAAGGGTGGTAAAATGGGTTGCAATTTTATTTTGTTCATCTATCTCAGGTATATAAAATTCAATCGTTGACAACACTGGATACTTCAAATTCCATGTATCTGATGTTAGTCCCTGTGACCATCTTTGGAAAATTTTTAATGAGTTTTCTTTCTTAAATAATTCCATAAAGAACTTTCCACTCGCCTCTTGTGTCGGAATTAAGACCGTATATGCAGGGCTTACAATACCACAATATTCTGAATTTCCCACAGCCCCTTGCCACATTCTCATAGAGTTGTATGGAACATCCCCTTGATGTACCACTTTGTAATTTTTTTTATCTTCCGAAGCTATATTTCTTTTTTCAGAATCTGCTTGTCTAATAACACCATTGGCTATCGTAACTGATAGTAACTCCTCATCGCCAGCCGCTCTTTCTATTCTTTCCCTAAACACTTCTCCCAGCTTACGCTGTTCCCAATCGTTAGAAAATCCCTCAAATCTAATTTCAGGAACACTCTCGTTATTTTTTGGAAACATCTTTTGAAGCATATATTTTTTTAACTTCTTTGCCTGATCACACTTTCGCTGGTGAAGAGTGATGAGGTGGTCAAGGGTGGTAAAATGGGTTGCAATTTTATTT